>Ga0079306_1000417_pt1 | contig 40023 bp, 35 predicted proteins | sample Methanotroph_Enr_FD_79181 | JGI IMG/M metagenome (GOLD analysis project Ga0079306, IMG submission 79181) | Enriched soil microbial communities from Old Woman Creek wetland in Ohio, USA - Methanotroph_Enrichment_5 | ecosystem: Environmental > Terrestrial > Soil > Wetlands | place: USA: Ohio... | reverse complement strand
TCCTTTCGTGGTTATCGACCCTCACTATGTACCACAAAAGCCGGTCGTGCTCAACGGAACATGGACGAGAAGAGGTATACGTTGCTGCGCGTTCGCTGCGACTGGTTCAGGTTGGGCCGAAGGCTTTGGCTCCTCGGCTCGTGAACTTCGCGCGCGGAGCCGCCTGTTGTGCGAAAACGTTGCACCTCGGTCATCGCTGTCGCGTGCAAGGTAACTCTCCGGTATCGCACACATATAACCCGTTATTAATGTTGGCAATCGTTAATCTATAAACAGAAAGTATACCAGCACTAAACTTTTCATTGACAAAATTCGGGGAAATGCTAGATTGCCAAAATACAAGATGTTTACTGTTACTAAACTCGGGGGACCGTTTGAAAATCGGTGAGAGGCTGAAACGACTCAGGATGGCTAACTCCCTGACGCAGGAAGAGCTGGCTAGCCGCGCCGATCTGACCAAAGGCTTCATATCGCAGTTGGAAAACGATGCCACGTCGCCGTCCATCGCGACGCTGAAGGACATCGTGGACGTCTTCGGCATCAGCATGCAGGAATTCTTCAGCGAGGAGCCGGATCAGGAGATCGTCTTCGGAAAGGACGCCCGCGTGCAGGCGACCGACGACGGCGACTCGGTGAAGGTGGAGCTTTTGGTGCCCGGTGCCCAGAACCGCGACATGGATCCGGTCCTGGTGACGCTCGATCCGAGCGGGGAGATGGACGAGCAGCCGATCCACGAAGGCGAGGAGTTCGGCTACGTCATCTCCGGAAAGGTGCAGTTGCGCCTGGACGATAAGCTTTACACGGTGGAGAAAGGGGAGTGCTTCTATTTCGCCTCCGACCGCAGACACACGGTGAAGAATGTAGGGAAGAACGCGGCACAAATCCTCTGGGTTGTCACGCCGCCGACGTTTTATTACTGAAACAAAGAGACCTGAAATTCAACGCAAAGACGCAAAGGCGCAGAGACGCAAGGTGTAAGGTAGGAACCAAGCCTGGTCGCGCCAAGGATCGTCTGTCCGAGATCGTCTGTCCGAGATCGTCAGCCTGGATGTGAAGTGATCCGATTTACTTTGCGTCCCGGCGCCTCTGCGTCTTTGTCTCATTGATTTTTAAGGTTACAACCATACCTGAAGAGGAGAATCACGGTAATGAGCAAAGTATTGATCATCGGGGCAGGCGGCGTTGGCGGTGTGGTAACACACAAGTGCGCCATGGCAAAGGGCGTCATCAGCGCCATCACTCTGGCTTCGCGCACCGAAGCGAAGTGCCGGGCCATCGCAGAGCAGATTCCCGATTTCCCCGTCCAGACCGCCCAGGTCAACGCCGATAACGTTCCGGAACTCGTCGAACTCATCAAGCGCGAACAGCCCAAGCTGGTCATCAACGTGGCGCTTCCCTACCAGGACCTGACCATCATGGACGCCTGCCTCGCCACCGGCGTCGATTACCTCGATACCGCGAACTACGAGCCGCTGGACACCGCCAAGTTCGAGTACAGCTGGCAGTGGGCCTACGAGGCGCGCTTCAAAGAGAAGGGGCTCATGGCCCTTCTGGGCTCGGGCTTTGATCCGGGTGTCACCAACGTTTTCACCGCGCTGGCCGCCAAGAAGTACCTTGACGAGGTGCAGGAGATCGACATCATCGACGCCAACGCGGGGAACCATGGCCAGCCCTTTGCCACCAATTTCAACCCGGAGATCAACATCCGTGAGGTGACCGCGCCTTGCCGCCACTGGGAGAACGGCGCCTGGGTGGAGACCGCACCGCTCGCCACCAAGAGGAGCTTCGACTTCCCCGAGGGGATCGGCCCCATGAACATCTTCCGGATGTACCATGAGGAGATGGAGTCTCTCGTCAAGCACATCCCGACCATCAAGAAGGCGCAGTTCTGGATGACCTTCTCGGACAACTACCTGAAGCACCTGGAGGTGCTGCAAAACGTCGGCATGACCCGCATCGACGAGGTGGAGTACAACGGCCAGAAGATCGTGCCGCTGCAGTTCCTGAAATCCGTCCTGCCGGACCCCGGCAGCCTGGGACCCCTGACCAAGGGGCGCACCTGCATCGGCGTGGTCGCCAAGGGCCTGAAGGACGGCAAGCGGAAGCAGGTCTACATTTACAACATCTGCGACCACGAGGCCTGCTACGCCGAGGTGAAATCCCAGGCGATCAGCTACACCACCGGCGTCCCCGCCGTGGTGGGCGCCGTCATGATGCTGACCGGGAAGTGGCACAAGGCAGGCGTCTACAACATGGAGCAGTTCGATCCCGAGCCGTTCCTCGAGACCCTCTCCGCGATGGGGCTTCCCTTCGAGGTGGTGGACGGCGGCGACTGGCTGGAGCTTGCGTGACCCGGTTGCATGTGAAAGAAATGACTAAGCTCGCTCCCTCGCCGGCCTTCGTGGTCGACTTGGGACGGCTGCGTCACAACCTCGCCATACTGGACGAGGTGCAAAAGCGTAGCGGCGCCAAGATCCTCTTGGCCCTGAAGGCCTTCTCCATGTGGAGCGTGTTTCCCATGGTAGCCAAGACCCTGCACGGGGTCTGCGCCAGCTCCCCCTGGGAGGCGCGTCTGGGGCGCGAGGAGTTCGGCGGCGAGGTGCACAGCTTTTCCGCAGCCTTCAAGGAAAGCGACGTGGTCGAGCTCCTTACCACCTCGAACCACCTGGTCTTCAACTCCTTCAACCAGCTGGAGCGCTTCCGTCCCTTGTGGGCCAAGGAAGCGGGCCGCGTCTCCATCGGCCTCAGGGTTAACCCTGAGCATTCCGAGGGGCACACCGAGATCTACGATCCGGCGGCACCCAAGTCGCGTCTGGGGATCCGCCGCGCCGTGTTCGAGGGGAAGGATCTCACCGGCGTCGAGGGGCTTCACTTTCACACGCTCTGCGAGCAGCTCTTCGATCCCCTGGAGCGCACCGCGCGCGTCTTCGAGGAGAAGTTCGGCGAGTTCCTGCCGCAGATGAAGTGGCTGAATCTGGGCGGCGGGCACCACATCACCCGTGCAGGGTACGACATCGACGGCTTGGTGGAACTGGTCAAGTACTTCAAGGGTAAGTACGGCGTCGAAGTCTATTTGGAGCCCGGGGAGGCGATCGCCATCGGCACCGGCGTCCTGGTTTCCGAGGTGCTCGATCTGACCCGCAACGAAATGGACCTGGCCATCCTGGATGTCTCGGCGACCTGCCACATGCCCGACATACTGGAGATGCCCTACCGGCCGGAGATCGAGGGCGGCTGCGACCCGGGCGTCAAGCCCAACACCTATCGGCTGGGGGGGCCTTCGTGTCTCGCCGGCGACGTGATCGGCGACTGGTCCTTCGAAAGCCCGCTCAAGGTGGGCGACCGGCTGACCTTCCTGGACATGTCGCACTACACCATGGTCAAGACCACGACCTTCAACGGCATCCAGTTGCCGCACATCTGTACCTATGAACCTTTGACCGGCGAGCTGAACGTCGTGCGCAGCTTCGGCTACCAGGACTTCAGAAACCGCCTGTCCTGATGCCGTCTCTCTCAACCTTATGAACATTGGTGAACCGAACTATGCCTAAATGGTCCATTAACGACTCTGCAAAAATTTACAACATCGACAACTGGGGTGCCGAACTCTTCTCGATCAACAAGAAGGGGAACGTCTGCGTGCATCCGTCCCCCAATTCGAAATACTCCATCGACCTCAAGGTGCTGGTGGACGACCTGATCAAGAGAAAGATCAAGCCTCCCATCCTGCTTCGGTTCATGAACATCCTCGAGGGGCGTATCGCGTCGATCAGCCGCGTCTTCAAAAACGCCATCCAGGACAACAACTACCCGGCCAAGTACCAGACCTTCTACCCTATCAAGGTGAACCAGCAGCGCCAGGTGGTCGAGGCGATCGCCAACTTCGGCAAGAAGCACAACATCGGACTCGAGGTCGGCTCCAAGCCCGAGCTGGTGGCGGCGATCTCCATGTCGACCGGCAACAACCTCCCCATCATCTGCAACGGCTACAAGGACACCGAGTTCATCGAGACGGTGCTCTACGCGACCCGCGTGGGCTACGACATCACCATCGTAGTGGAGAAGCTCTTCGAACTGGAGAAGATCATCGAGGTCTCCAAGCGCACCGGCATCACCCCGAAGCTTGGCATCCGCGTCAAGCTCTCCTCCAAGGGGATCGGCAAGTGGTCCACCTCGGGCGGCGAGGACGCCAAGTTCGGCCTGCGCATCTCCGAGATCATCGCGGCCATCGACTCCTTGAAAAAGCACGGTCTCATCGACTGCGTGAAGCTGCTCCATTTCCACGTGGGGAGCCAGATCACCAAGATCGACAAGATCAAAAACGCCTTGATCGAGGGCACCCGCATCTACGTCGAGATGAGGAAACTTGGCGTCGGGCTCGAGTTCCTGGACATCGGCGGCGGCCTGGGTGTCGATTACGACGGCTCCAAGTCGAGCTACTTCTCCAGCGTGAACTACTCCATCGAGGAATACGCCAACGACGTCATCTACCAGGTGAAGAACATCTGCGACGACGCCGGGATCCCCTGCCCGAACATCATCTCCGAATCGGGGCGCGCCACCGTCGCCCACTATTCGGTGTTGGTCACCAACGTCCTAAACAACAACAACGCCCAGACGCTGATGCCGGACTTCGAATCGATCCTGAACGACCAGGAGAAACTCTCGCCGACCGTTAAGAAGCTGGTCGACATCTACAAGAGCATCGACCGGCATTCGCTGCGCGAGGACTACCACGACACCATCCAGCTGATCCAGGAATCGGTGAGCCTCTTCAACCTGGGCTACCTGAACATGAACGAGCGGGCCAACGCGGAGTGGATCTACTCGAAGATCATCAGGAAGATCAACTCGATCGTGGAGAAACTGAAGCCCATTCCCGACGAGCTGCAGAACTTCCAGCTGAGCCTCAGGCAGACCTACTTCGCCAACTTCTCGCTCTTCCAGTCGATCCCCGACTCCTGGGCCATCGATCAGCTCTTCCCGATCGTTCCCATTCAGCGGCTGGAAGAGAAGCCCGACGTGCTCGCCTCAATCGCCGACATCACCTGCGACTCCGATGGCGAGATCACCAGCTTCGTGGGCGAGAACGGCAGGACCAAGGCGCTGCCGTTGCACAAGATCAAGTCGGACGAGGATTACTACATCGGCTTCTTCCTGATAGGGGCCTATCAAGAGATCCTCGGCGACATGCACAACCTGTTCGGCGACACCAACGCCGTGCACATCACCTTCAACAAGAAGACCAACTACAAGATAGACACGGTCATCACCGGCGACGCCACCTGGGAGAGTCTCAAGTACGTACAGTACGACGCGAGCGAAATCCTGAAACGGGTGCGCAACAACCTGGAGACCGACGTCTCTCTGCAGAAGGTCTCCATAGAAGAAAGCAGCCATTTCCTGGAGCTTCTGGACCGTACCTTGCAATCCTATACGTACTTCGGCGAATAGCCGACTGCCTAGAGTCCGATTCGGTACGACTATGTACCATACCGATCAGGAAGGGCCGCAGCTAGGGGCCCTTCTCTTTTAACGTTTTGCAGGATTTGCGGGTGCTAGATGGGGGCTGACCCGTTGTGAACCCGCACCGGTGCCAGCTGGCAGGGGCAAAGCCAATGACGGAAAACTTTACACTCGGCCTTAAGAAGTGTCAGGTTTCTTGTCACTTTCGGACCCTGTCGTTGGTGGCGTTACGGCGGCAATTGCGACAAGCCAAAGGTTTGTGAATCTGGTATCGAAAATGCTTATAGGTGAGAACATTGTAATGGCGGAGGTGGTGCAATGCTGATTCAAGTGAACTATACCGATGATAGGTACGACTTCGTGAAGGACTTCATGCTCGAGACGCTGATCGCCTCGGGAGCCATCGCCAAATTCCGGCGCAGCTCCGGTTGGGTAGAGGTCGGTGTGGATCCGGTGCGCAAATCGCGGACCAGCACTCCGTACAGCGGCGCCGAACGCAGAACCGTGCGATCGTGAGCGATGTGACCGGCGAGAAGGCCGCTCTACCGGTGCACTGACGGTCTACGAGGGCAGGTTGCCGCTCTTCCGCCACTCAAGGTAGTTGCGCGGTTGCATCACGAAGTCGCAAACGTTTTCCATTATGTTGTAGTGCTTTTTTTCCTCATTCGCGACCTGTAGAAGGAGTTGTGCGATCTCCGCATTTTGCTCTTTCTTTGCCATGTCCTCGTAAAGTCGCACACTCTCTGCTTCTAGCTTCAGTGCAAACCGGTAGCCGTCCAAGTCCTCGCGCAATCTACTGTACTTCTCCTTGTTTCCCATCAATTCCAGAACGACCCTCTTAGCCCGGTCCAGCATATCGGAATCCGCCATTGGGGATGGTGTTCCGGCTTTCAGAGCGCGGAGTACGTCGCAATGCTTCTGCTCGTCCGCTGCCAGCCCGGTGAAGACGGTGTGCAGACCCGGTACTTGGGTCGAGCCGGCCAGGTTGTCGTAACAAGCTTTCCCTTGCAATTCCGTTTTTATTGCCTCATCGAAAACGTTCATTGCGGTTTCCCCCTCCTGCGCTGATCCTTCCCTCACTCCTCTGTTTAAAACGTTAGCAAATATTAACTATAGCTCGGGGCTTGTCAAGATTGCCATTGTGCAACCGGTAGTGCTTCCTCTAAACGGTTCGAACCTCCGGCGCTCACACCGACATCCTAACTGAAAGGAGCCTTATAGTCTGGGGCGCCCGGTAAACTTGGGCGCTCTTTTGGTTCCTTCAGCCCTGCTAGTAGAAAAGGTCTGAGAAAGGCTTTCCCCGCACTAACTGTGTTGTTCTCTCGATCTCCCCTCGACTTTAACTCTCAAGTCCCACTCACCGGGGATCGCTTACCGTCCTTTAAACATGAAACCGGTTGATGTCTCAAATGCTTACCAGCTTGAGAGGGTCGGGAAAATCGTGACTCGACAAATAAGACCAATCTAGTATTATTTGAGCAGCTGTGACTGGGAAAGCCGTGCCTATGACAATTATCGGACATTCATAGACGCCTCTAAGTCATAGGGCCCGAATCAGACAGTGATGAATTTGCTAACCTATAAACTTATGCATTCCCGACCAAGGAACGACGCAGGCAAAGAACCATCGCACCCAGAGTTGGCAAAAGGAGACTACCATGAACAGAGTATTTCGTTTCTTCGCGGTTCTGACACTTGTCGCTCTTCCAACCCTTGCTGCCGCCGCGAGCTGGAACATCGATCCCGATCATTCCAGCACCGGCTTCAAGGTGCGCCACCTGATGGTCTCTAACGTGAAAGGGAGCTTCGGCAAGGTGCAGGGCGCTGTCACTATCGACGATAAGGACATCACCAAGTCGAGCGTCAGTGTGACGGTCGATACCGCCTCCATCGACACAGGCGTCGCCAAAAGGGACACCCACCTGCGGAGCCCGGATTTTCTTGATGTCGGCAAGTATCCGACCATGACTTTTGTTTCCACCAAGGTGGCAAAAAACGGCAGCAACGGCTTGAAGGTCACCGGCAACCTCACCCTGCATGGCATTACCCGTCCGATCGTGCTCGATGTCGAGGGCCCCTCGGGTGAATCCAAAGACCCCTGGGGGAACATGAGGCGCGGCGCGTCGGCCACCGCCAAGATCGACCGCAAGGATTTCGGGCTCACCTGGAACAAGGCCCTGGAAACGGGCGGGGTGGTCGTTGGCGAAGACATCAACATCATCATTGAAGTCGAGATGATAAAGGCTGCCGCCAAGTGAAGTAAGTGAAGACGTCCCGCTTTGCCTGCTCCTCTCCCTACCCTGAAGCAGGCAGGCGGGACGCGGTTCTCTTAACCCCACCGCTTAGCCCATCCGCGTGCCTTTTCTCCGTTGCAAATCGAGTGCAAAATCCGTAGTATCCCCACGACGTTAAATAGAAGGGAAGGGGAGCCAATGACCGGGTGCGTCCAGAGGATTTCAAGATGGTAGCCTTTTTCAGTGCCGGTGCGCTGTTGGGGTTATCGGCCGGCTTCTCGCCGGGGCCGCTTTTTGCCCTGGTCCTCTCCCAGACCTTGCAGCACGGTATCAAGGAAGGGTGCAAGGTGGCGCTGGCGCCGCTCGTCACGGACCTTCCCCTCATCATCCTCTCCACGCTGCTATTGAGGCAGTTGGCGGATTTCAAGCAGATCCTAGGCGCGGTCTCTCTGGTCGGCGCCCTCTACCTGTTGCAGATGGCCTACGAAACCTTCCGCTGTGGCCTGCAGGAAACCCGAGCCGAGGGGAGTGCACCGCAATCGCTGGGACGCGGCATGCTGGTCAACATCTTGAGTCCCCACCCCTACCTGTTCTGGCTCAGCGTCGGGGCCCCCACGCTCCTCAAGGGGATCAACGCGGGCCAACCCTGGTCGGCGGTCTCTTTCGTGATCGGTTTTCACGGCTGCCTGGTCGGCTCTAAATTGGTGCTTGCCCTCATGGTCGGCAAGTCCCGCAGATTTTTAGCCGGAGATACCTACCACCGGATCATGCGCTCCCTCGCTGTATTGCTTGTGATTTTTGCCGCTTTGCTCGGTAAGGAAGCAGGTTCCCTCTTCGGCCTGATCCGCTTTTGATCGACCGCGCCGTCCACCACTTTAACTGCCATACTTCCGGCCCTTGCCCGCCAACCTGGAAATTCCCTGCAACTTTTGCATCGCCCCACAGAGCCTGCCTCTGCGAACCCATTACCCTTATCTGCTCGTGCGTAGAGTCCGCTGTCTTCCTTCAGACCTGTTTAAAGATTAAATGACGGCGATACAGCAGGTCGAAAACCGTATATACCGCCTATACACCCTCTTTTTACGGCCGGAACGTAACTATTACAAGGCCTTATGCGGTTGCGCCTGAAAGGGGACTACTCCGGGCCGAAGGATGTGTATGGCGCGGGCATACTATCAGCGCGTCCCTTCTTCAGCAGGCGCCACCTGTCTGCTAAAGCAAAACTGTGACGAATCAGTCTGTTGTAACTTTCTTTGAACATTTTGCGCTGGTTGGCACGCTCGATGCTCATATTAGGGCAAGAGCTTGAAAAACAAGACTGAAGAGGAGGATGTCATGAGAGCAACTATCAACACCATCATCGCAACACTGGCAATGACGACCCCGGCTTTCGCAGCAAACGGTGCAGCAGATGAACCGGGACTCCTGATCTGGGCTTTCATGGGATTCGCAGCAGTCGTCGTGGTAGGACAGTTGGTTCCGGCCGCAATGCTGGTAATCGGGGCAATCAAAGGCCTGGCAACCGCACCCAAAGAAGCCAAAGACAACTAGCACCAACCACAGCGGGTAAAGCAGCCTGACAAGGGAATGAAGGAATAAAAAGGAGGATGTCATGAAAACCGCGATCACCACCATCATAGCAGCACTGGCAACGACGACCCCGGCATTCGCAGCTAACGGCGCGGCTGACGAACCTGGTCTCCTGGTCTGGGCCTTCATGGGATTCTGCGCAGTCATCATCGTAGGACAGCTGGTTCCGGCCGCGATGCTGCTGATAGGCGCAGTCAAAGGCCTGGTAACCGCCCCCAAAGAAGCAAAGAACAACTAGGGACGCTTAAGGTAAGTCCCGCCAATGGTAGGAGTGGCAGAGCTGCCGCAACAGGTAGCGACTAATCCGGCGCCCCTCCTACCGGAACCCAAGGATCGCTGGGTACTTCGATTCAGGCTCACCAACCGATGCTAGCGATCACAATGAAAAAGCCGCTCTTTCGAGCGGCTTTTCATGTTTATAGGGGCTAACGGTGCGCGGCAATCACCGCTTGAGGGAGCGGCTTTAGCGGACAGTCGTCGCCGGAGTGCCCCGCAAACGTTCATCCCCCGGGAACTCAATCCTTCAGGCGCTCCACCAGTAGTTCGACCGAGTGCTGTACCCTGATCGGCGCGGCATCCTGGTCGAAGCCGCCCCGGATCTGCATCACGCACCCCGGGCAGTCCATGGCGACCACCGGAGCGCCGGTTTCCTTGATGTTCTTCAGCTTCTTCTGGAGGATAGGAGCCGAGATCTCCGGCAGCTTCATCGAGTAGGAGCCGCCCATGCCGCAGCACATGTCGCACTCGAACATCTCCGCCACCTGGTAGCCCGCCTGCTGCAGGAGCTCCCGCGGCTCCTCGAACACCTTGAGCGTCCTCTTCAGGTGGCAGGAGTCGTGGTAGGTGACCTTCCCCAGATCCTCCCCTTCCTTGAAGCTCAGCCGTCCCTCGCTCACCAGTTTTTTCACCAGCGTCGACAAGTCGACCGTCTTCGCGGCGAGCGCTTTCGCCTCGGGCAGCCACTCGGTCTGTCCCACGGCTTCAAGCGTCTTGCCGAACTCATGAACCAGCGCAACGGTGCAGGTGGGGCAGGCCGAAACGACGTAGGTGGCATCCTCCTGCAAAAGCGCCTTGATGTTGTCCACGGCGTTGTGTGCGGCAACCTCGTAGGCGCCGTTGTAGAGGGCTGGCGCACCGCAGCAGGTCTGCTCCTCGGGGAAGACGACCTCAATCCCCGCCTTGTTGAGCAGCTTGACCAGCGCCAAGCCCATTTCGGGGTAGGCGAAGTCGATCAGACAGCCGGCGTAGAAGACGGCCTTTTCCTTCAGCTTGGGCTGCTTGAGCTGTGCTATCTGGTCCCGGAAAGGCTTTTCCGCGATGGCCGGGAGGCTGCGCCCGTCGGTAAGCTCGGCCAAAAAGAGCGGCAGGTGGCGGATGAACTTGCCGGAACTGAACGGCTTGGCCGCCACCGAGGCGGCACGCAGCATCGAGTGGAAGAGCTTGCGGTTGTTCACCACGCCGAAGATCGCCTTCTGCAGGAGCGGCTGCCCCTTTTCCAGCACCAGGCGCCGCCTGATCTCCATGATCAGCTCCGGGATGTCTATCTTGCCGGGGCAGACCTGGGTGCAGTTGCCGCACTGGATGCAGAGCCCCTGGATGTCCTCGGATTTCTTCAGCTCGTCGAACCAGGCGGTGAGGATGGTGCCGATCCCCCCGGTGTAGATGTCGCCGAAGACGTGCCCGCCCACCAGGCGGAAGATGGGGCAGACGTTCAGGCACGAGCCGCAGCGGATGCACTGCAGCGCCTGCTTGAACTTGGGGTCTTTCGCCATCTCGGTGCGACGGTTGTCCATCAGGATGATGTGCAGCTCTTTCATGCTGCCGTCGTCGTTGGGGGTGGGACCGGAGATGATCGAGACGTAACTGGTCAAAAGCTGCGCCGTGGCGCTTCGGGGGAGCGCCTCCAGTATGGGCGCCACGCTGGCGAACTCCTCGACCAGCTTCTCCACGCCAACGAGAGCTATGTGGATGCGGGGCAGGGTGGTGACGAGGCGCGCGTTCCCTTCGTTGGTGACGAGGACGATGCTCCCGGTCTCCGCCACCGCGATGTTGCCGCCGGAGATGCCCAGGTCCGCTGCCAGGAACTTCGGGCGCAGTTCGTTGCGCGCCACCTTCACCAGGCGCGGGATGTCGGTGGACAGGCGCTCCTCGACCTCCTTGCTGAAGAGGTCTGCCACCTCCTCCTTGGTCATGTGGATGGCCGGCATTACCATGTGCGACGGGGTCTGCCCGGCCAACTGGATGATCCATTCGCCCAAGTCCGTCTCGGCGACCGAGATGCCGTTGTCCAGTAGGTGGCGGTTCAGATGGATCTCCTCGGTGGCCATCGACTTCGACTTCACCACCGTCTTGACGCCCCCTTCCCGGGCTACCTTCATGATGTAATCCTTCACCTCCTGCGGGCTCTTGGTATGGAACACCTTCGCCCCCAGCGCCTCCGCTTTTTCCTTAAAGGTTACGGCCAGACGGTCCAGGTCGCAGGCTGCGTCTGATTTGATCTCCGCGATGCGGCCCCTGAGCTCCTCGAAGTCGATCCCCTCGTATGCCTTGACCCGGTTTACCTTATAGGCCTCGGAGAACTTGCCGAGCGCACCGGTCAGGTTCGCGTCGTTGACCGCGCGGGTGATGGATGCCTTGAACTCTTTATTCATTGGTTTACCCCTCCCAGTTCGTCCACGCAGACGATGATGAGCCGCTCGGGGCCGTGCACCCCGATGGTGAGCACCCGCTCGATGTCCGCGGTGCGGCTCGGTCCGGTAATGAACGCGATGTACCTGCTGGTGGAGGGGTTGATCTTGGTAAAGAGCGCGACCTTGCCCGCCAGGATGTTTCCTGTCGGGAGCAGGGCGACGTGGATGGAGGGAAGCGACGATACCAGCCGCTGTTCGATGGCACTTTGATCCTGCACCAGGGATCCGGTGTCGGCGACGGCCCAGTCGACCTGGCTGATGCCGATCCTGGCCTGCGCGGCCAGTTCCCGAGTCACCTCGAAGCCCAGACCCGGGTGCCGCGGCAGGGTAGCCGCTGCCGAGCCGTCGAGGATGGGAGAATCGGCCCAGACGGCACGGGCGCCGGGAGCATCCGTCACCCCCTCGTTCTGCAGAAACCCGAAGATGAATCCTACGGCTTCCGCACAGGTGGCGAAGCGATGCACCTCCGCACCGACCCCGACCGCTTTGGTCTTGAATTGCTCGAACATGTCTGGCGCCTCCATCGATTACAGGAAAACTGTTTTATAAGAGCTGCGTAGGGGAGGGGGCAACCGGGAAGCTTCGCTGGTTGCGCCCGGGGAAACTGGTGTTTAGTAAAATGATATTACCAAATGACAAGTGCATGGTAATTGATAATATGGCCAAAGTAAAGCGGTTTTGACTGGCAATTCAAAAAAACTTGACAGTGTTTTAAAAAGATGGTTAATTGGTCTTACCAGTGGCATAACCTGGTTTGATTGACCTGGCTCTCCTGTTGCCGATGGCGGCACAGGGACATCGAAGGTCGCAGAGACGCACCCTTAGATCAGAGTGTTCTCGGTGCATGCAGTTCCCTTAAGTACCTGTCGTTGCCCCACAACCGCCATTACCATAACGCAGCAAAAATCAAAGGAGAGAAGTGTCATGCCATGGATTCAGAGCTACACCCCTGTCGCGGGAAGTCTTGGGATATCGGCCCTCATCGCCGCCGTCCCTCTGGCCGTCATCTTTATCTGTCTCGCCGTTTTCAAGATGAAAGCGCACAAGGCGGGCCCGCTCGCCGTCGCCTCCGCACTCGCCATCGCGATTCTGGTCTGGCAGATGCCGGCGAAGCTCGCCGGTCTGGCCACCCTGCATGGTGCCGCCTTCGGCCTCTTCCCGGTGTTCTACATCGTGGTGACCACCATCCTCCTTTACAACATCACCGTGAAAGGCGGCCAGTTCGAAATCATCCGGGCCTCGCTTGCAGGACTCACCGGTGACCGGCGTCTCCAGGCCCTTTTGATCGCCTTTTGCTTCGGCGCCTTCATCGAGGGGGCCGCGGGCTTCGGCACTCCGGTCGCCATTGCCGGCGCCACGCTGGTGGGCCTTGGCTTCCGTCCCTTCTACGCCGCGAGCGTCTGCCTGATCGCCAACACCGCGCCGGTAGCCTTCGGCGCCATCGGGATTCCGGTCGTGGCATTGGCCGGCGTCATGGGGTATGACGATGCGGGGCTCATGAAGCTCTCCACCATGGTCGGCAGGCAGCTACCCTTCGTCTCCATCTTCATACCGTTCTACGTCATCATGATCATGGTCGGCTGGAAGAAAACCGTCGAGGTGCTGCCGGCAATTATCGTCTGCGGCGTCACCTTCGCCCTTGCCCAGTGGGGCTGCGCGAGCTACCTCGGTCCCTACCTGCCGGACATCATCGCCTCGCTGGCCACCCTGGCCGCCCTGGTGATCCTGCTCAAGTTCTGGCAGCCGGCGACGGTCTGGACCTTCGACCACGAACCGGAATCCAAAGGCAAGGAAACCCATGACTACACCGGCGGACAGGTGTTCCGCGCCTGGGCTCCCTACCTGGTGCTCACCATCATGGTGCTCATCTGGGGCGTCCCGTCGCTGAAAACGTCGCTGGACAAGAGCAAGGTGGTTATCCCGATCTCCGGTCTGGACGGCGCCATTGCCAAGAGCGTCTCCAAGCCCGAGGACGGCATCAAGAAGATTGCCGCCGCCAAGGCAGAAATCCTCAAACAGGCTGGCCAGTTGACGGTTGCCGACCCCAAGCAGGCAGCTCTGGCAACCGGGCTGAACGACCTGGTGGCACTGGAGGACAAGCTCCTCGTCGTCGAGCAGTCCTTGCCCGGCCAGGCGCCGGTGCTGACCGCTGAGCGGGTGGCTGCCTTCGACGCCATCGACAAGAAACAAAAAGACCTGCAGAAGATGGAGAAGGAGCTGGTCAGCTCCAACGCGGTCGAGAAAACCCGCTTCAAGGTGCTGGACAAGGCCATAGGCGGTCAGCTGCCCGCCAAGGTCCCCGCCAAGTTCGTCTTCAACTTCATGTCCGCGGCCGGCACGGCGATCCTGATCGCCGCCATCCTCTCGGCGCTGATCTGCGGGGTGGGGATCGGCGACTTCTTCCAGGTGCTGGGTAAGACCCTCTACGACATGCGCTTTCCGGCTGTCACGGTCGCCTCGGTGGTGGGGCTTGCCTTCGTGATGAACGCCTCGGGCATGACCACCAGCATGGGCATCGCCTTCACCAAGACCGGCGCGCTTTTCCCGTTCCTCTCCCCCTTCCTCGGGATGCTCGGTGTCTTCCTGACCGGCAGCGACACTTCCTCTAACGTCCTCTTCGGCGGCCTGCAGAAGGTGACTGCCGAGCAGCTCGGCATGAACCCGCTGCTGACCTGCGCCGCCAATACCAGCGGTGGCGTCATGGGCAAGATGATCTCCCCGCAATCGATTGCGGTCGCCTGCGCGGCAACCGGCCTGGTGGGGGAGGAAGGCAACCTGTTCCGCTTCACCCTGAAGCACGCGATCTTCCTGACCACGATCATGGGGTGCATCGTGGCGCTCCAGGCCTACGTCTTCCCCTGGATGATCCCCTGATAGGCTCAATCGTCTGATCACCTGCACCCCGGAAGTCGACAGCTTCCGGGGTGCAGCAGCTTCCCGTCCCTTCCGCATCAGCTCGATAACGGCAGCAAACGGCAAAAAACATGATCCTGAATTTCCTCACCATAGTCTGGCAAAGCGCGCTCCTGTGGCTGGTATACCGCCTGGGGGGCTTGCTGGTCGGCGTCCTGCACCTGGCCCTGCCGGGGAATGTGGCGGGGATGCTGCTCATGTTCGCTCTTTTGGCGGCCGGTGTCGTGAAGCCCGCCTACATCGAGGTGGGTGGCGGCTTTCTCCTGAAGCATTTCGCCTTCTTCTTCATCCCGATCTCCGTGGGGCTCATGGCCTTTGGCCCCCTGATGCGGCAAAGCGGCCTGACGCTTTTGGCCATCCTGGTGGCGAGTGCCGCCGTCGGCGTCCTGGCGACCGGACTCTGCGTCCAGTTCCTGGACCGGAGGGGCCAACGATGACAGCGCTCATCTTCGCGGCTTGCCTGATCCTCACCGTGGGAAGCTACCTGGCGACCCGGGCCATCTTTCTCCGCTTCAGGCATCCGCTTTTGAATCCCGTCTTCCTGAGCACCCTGGTCATCATCGCCGTACTCCAGGCGACCGGTGGCACCCTGGCCGACTACCAGCCGGCCAAGGAGCTGATGACCTTCCTGCTCGGGCCGGCCACCGTCGCGCTGGCCCTGCCGCTCTACCACAACCGGGCGGTCTTGCTGAGCCAGGCCCTGCCGGTCCTGGCCGGTGTGCTGACCGGGTCCCTCGCCACCATCGCCGCCGTCCTTGTTGCGGGGCGGCTGGCGGGTCTCTCGCGCGGCATCCTGGTCTCGCTGGGGCCCAAGTCGGTAACGGTACCTATTGCGGTGGAGATCTCCCGGCTGGCCGGGGGAGAGCCGACCTTGACCGCCGCCTTCGTGGTGGCCACCGGCATGATCGGTTCGATCCTGGGGCCGCTCCTGCTGACCGCGGTGCGGGTCAAGGACCCCGTAGCGCGTGGGCTTGCGCTCGGCACCGTTTCCCACGGGCAGGGGACCGCCGTGGCGCTATTGGAAGGGGAGCGTGCCGGCGCCATGGGAGGCGTGGCCATGGCCATTGCTGCGGTATTCACCGCGCTCATTGCGCCCTACTATCTGCCGCTGTTGCTTCCCTGATCTTCCAGGGCGGAGTATGGTTCGCTTTAAACGCTTGAGAGAAAAGTAGTCAGCCACCGACAGACTTTCTAAAAAAAGGATATCCAGCCATGGAAAAGAACTTCATCAAGGCCCTGACCGACATCGTCGGCGACCAGTTCACCCTGACCGACCAGGAATCGCTTGCCGTGTACGGCTACGATTCGACCCCGGAACTCGAGAGCCGGCCGGGCGTGGTGGTTTTGCCTGGCAGCTCCGAGGAGATCGCCCGCGTCATGGTGCTGTGTCACGGGGAAGGGGTGCGGGTCACCCCGCGCGGTTCCGGCACCAACCTCTCCGGCGGATCCATCTCTTTCGACTCAGGCGTCGTGCTGCAGACCAGCCGGATGAACCGGATCCTGGAAATCGACGAGGAGAACCTGACCGCCACCGTGGAGACCGGGGTGATCACCAGCACCCTGCACCGCGAGGTCGAAGCGAAGGGGCTTTTTTATCCGCCCGATCCCGGTTCCATGAACATCTCCACCATGGGGGGCAACGTGGCCGAAAACTCGGGCGGCCTCCGGGGGCTCAAGTACGGCGTCACCGACGACTACGTGATGGGTCTCAAGACGGTGCTTGCCGACGGCGAGCTTTTGAAGACCGGCGGCAAGGTGGTGAAGGACGTGGCCGGCTACAACCTGAACCAGCTCCTGGTCTCCTCCGAGGGGACGCTCGGCATCTTCAGCGAGATCACCGTAAAGCTGATACCGAAGCCGAAGACCAAGAAGACCATGCTCGTGCATTTCCCGCAGCTGGAGCAGGCGGCGCTCACCGTGTCCAGCATCATCGCCGCGCGCATCATCCCGGCGACCCTCGAGTTCCTGGACCGGGTGACCATCAAGTGCGTCGAGGACTACGCGCACGTGGGACTGCCGCTTGATGTCGACGCAGTGCTGCTCATCGAGGTGGATGGTCATCCCGCCCAGGTCGATGAGGATGCCGAAGGAATCCGGGCCATCTGCGAGCGGCACCGCTGCTCCTTCTTCCAGACCGCGGCCACCCCCGAGGAGGCGCTCAAGCTGGCGACCGCGCGTCGTGTGGCGCTTTCCGCCCTGGCGCGCGTGGCGCCGACCACCATCCTGGAGGATGCCACCGTGCCGAGGAGCTGCATAGCGCCCATGGTGAAGCTGATCCAGGAGACGGCGAAGAAGTACAACCTTACCATCGGCACCTTCGGGCACGCCGGCGACGGCAACCTGCATCCGACCTGCCTCACCGACGAGCGGAACCAGGACGAGATCAAGCGGGCGCACCAGGCCTTCGGCGAGATTTTCGACGCGACCATCGCCATGGGCGGCACCATCACCGGCGAGCACGGGGTAGGGGTGGCCAAGAAGAAGTACCTGCCCAAGCTGGTGGGCGAGTCGGGCCTGCGCGTGATGCGCGGCATCAAGGGGGCGTTCGACCCCAAAGGCATACTCAACCCGGGGAAAATTTTCTAGCCAGTAGCGGCCGATCCGCCGATCCGACCGATCCGACCGATGAAGGGAAAAATCATGGATTACGTAAAGCTCATAAACTGCATGCGCTGCGGCATGTGCCTGCCACACTGCCCGACCTACAAAGAAACCTTCCTGGAAACCGCCTCGCCGCGCGGCCGGGTGGCCCTGGTGCGCAAGTTCCAGGAAGGCGAGCTGGTCGACACCGACAAGTTCCTCGAATACGTCTCGCTCTGCCTCGACTGCCAGGCCTGCGCCTCCGCCTGCCCCTGCGGCGTGAACGCCGGCGAACTGGTAGCCGAGTTCCGCTGCGAGAAGAAGGAGAAAACCGGGCTCTCCATGATGGAGAACCTGATCCTGCGCCAGATGGTGCCGCACCCGGACCGCCTGGAGGCCTCCCTCGCGCCGCTCAAGCTCTACCAGCAATCCGGCCTGCAGAAGGTGGTGCGCTCCCTGGGTCTTTTGAAGATCTTCCCGGCTGCACTGGGCAGGATGGAGGGGCTCCTCCCCAAACTCCCGAACGCACCCCTGCGCCAGACGCTCAACGAGATCACCCCGGCTCAAGGCACCCAAAAGGGCACGGTCGGCTTTTTCCTGGGCTGCGTCATGAGCCTCATCTTCTCGGAGGCGAGCCTCGCCACCGTGGAAATCCTCTCCGCACTGGGCTATAAGGTGGTCACTCCCAAGGACCAGAAATGCTGCGGCGCACCCAACATGCTCGGGCACGACAAGGAAGGGGTGCTGCAGGCCGCGCGCTTCAACACGGACCTGTTCCAGTCCCACGAGCTCGACTTCGTGGTCACCGACTGCGGCGGCTGCGGCGCCGAGTTGAAGAAGTACGGCCACCACCTGGACGGCGAAAGCGCGGCCACCGCATTCAGTTCCAAGGTGCGCGACATCTCCGAGATCCTGGTCGGCGAGGCGGAGGCGCTCAAGGAAAAACTGAAGCCGCTCCCCCTGAAGGTCACCTACCACGATCCCTGTCATATCGCGCACTGCCAGGGCATCCGGAGCCAGCCGCGCGCCCTCATCAACCTGATCCCGGGGATCGACTTCCGCGAACTCCCCGAGGCGGATGCCTGCTGTGGTTCCGCGGGCACCTACAACATCGAAAAGCCGGAGATGTCCGACCTGGTGCTCTCCCGCAAGGTTGCCAACATCAAGAAGACCGGCGCCGACTACCTGGTGACCGGCAACCCGGGCTGCCTTTTGCAGCTCAAGAAGGCCCTGGCCGAACAGGCCCCGCAGGTACGGGTGATCCACGTGACCGAGCTGCTGAAGATGAGCATGCATGCCGGAGCCTAGTCGAGCCGCGCCAGTCTCTTTCCCAGGCGGGACCGCAGCCGGCAGCGCAAAAAAGCGTTGCTTTGCACCCCCTGATGTAGTATCCGTGGCGCTTATGATATTCAAGCCGATAAAACCGAAGAAGGTTTCCACCCAGATCGCCGAGCAGATCAGGACCTCCATCCTGGCCGGCGAGTTCAACCCCGGTGAGAAGCTGCCGCCCGAGCGCGAGCTTGCCGAGATGTTCGGCGTTTCCCGCCCCTCGGTGCGCGAGGCGATCAACGTCCTCGCCTCTTCGGGACTGGTCGAGAGCTACCAGGGCGGCGGCACCGTGGTGCGCTCGCTGGTCGAGACCTCGGCCGGCATGCCGCTTTCCGAACTGATCCGCATCGACGGCGACCGCGCGCTGGATGTCATCGAGGTGCGCCAGGGGATGGAATCCTGGACCGCCTGGTACGCCGCGACCCGTGCGCTTCCCGAGGACGTCAGGCGGCTGGAGGCCATCGTCGCCGGCATGAAGGCGAACCTGGAGGAGTTGAAGCACTCCGAGGACCTGGACGCCCACTTCCACACCGTGATCGCCCGGGCCACCCATAACGTGGTCTGGTCCCACATGATGCAGAGCATCTTCGACGCGATGCAGGAGTTCCAGCGTGACGTCTGGCGGGCCGTCTACCTCACCGAAGAAGACCAGCGCCTTCTCTACGAGCACCACTACCGCATCTACGAGATGATCCGGGACCGCAATCCCGAAGGTGCCCGCAGTGCGATGATGGAGCACCTCACCTTCGCTCAGAAAAGGTGCAGCGCCTATGTCTCCATGAGAGGCGGCGACCAGCAGGGGAGCTAAGGCTCCTCCCCACCGACATCGATCCGAACGGCCCGGCAGAATCATCTGTCGGGCCGTTTTTTTGTGCCGGACGCTCCGCCATCCTTGCCGTCGCTCGATGGGAACTCGACGGGAAGTTGTGGCAAGCGCAGGCACAGCCGGGTGCGGTTTGTCTCATTTGCCGCTCCTATTTCTCAAGGTTCTCTGTCAAGCGGCGTCGTTAAAGGTTTTGGTTGAAGCGGGGGGGCTTTTTGGGTATAGTTACGCGATTTATCCCTGTAGATAAAACCAAGGAGGGTTTTCAATGATAGATTTTCTGGGAGATTGGAAGCGTAGTGACTACTGTGGCGAACTGAGGGCCAGTCATATTGGACAGCAGGTTGTCCTCATGGGGTGGGTCGGCAAGCGGCGCGACCACGGCGGTCTCATCTTCGTCGACCTGCGTGACAGGGACGGCGTCGCCCAGATCGTCTTCGACCCCGAACGCTGCCCCGAGGCGCACGCCAAGGCCGAGTCGGCCCGCAGCGAGTTCGTCCTCGCCATCAAGGGGACCGTGGCGGCCCGCCCGGAAGGGACCGTCAACCCCAAGATGAAGACCGGCGAGGTCGAGGTGCTGGTGACGGAGTGCAAGCTTCTGAATCCCTCGAAGGCGCTTCCCTTCACCCTGGACGGCTTCGTCGATGTGAACGAAAACATCAGGCTCAAGTACCGCTACCTCGACCTGAGGACCGGCACCTTGCAGCATAACCTGATCCTGCGCTCCAAGGTGTCCCAGCTCACCCGCTCCTATCTCACCGATAACGGCTTCCTTGAGCTTGAGACCCCCTTTCTCACCAAGAGTACCCCTGAAGGGGCGCGCGATTTCCTGGTCCCCTCCCGCATCTCGAAAGGCGAGTTCTACGCCCTGCCGCAGTCCCCGCAGATCTTCAAACAGATCCTGATGGTCTCCGGGTTCGACCGCTACTTCCAGATCGTGCGCTGCTTCCGCGACGAGGACCTGCGCGCCGACCGCCAGCCGGAATTCACCCAGATCGACTGCGAGATGTCCTTCATCGACCGCGAAGACATCATCTCCGTGATGGAAGGGCTCATGGCCCGCATCTTCTCCGAGGCCAAGGGGGCTACGGTGCAGCTCCCGATCCAGCGCATGACCTACGCCGAGGCGATCGACCGCTTCGGGGTGGACAACCCGGACATGCGTTTCGGCCTGGAACTGGTGCAGCTCACCGATATCGTCAAGAACTCCGGCTTCAAGGTCTTCGCCGACGTGGCTGCATCGGGCGGGATCATCAAGGGGATGAACGTGAAGGGCGGCGGCTCCTTCTCCAGGAAGGACATCGACGACTTCACCGAGTTCACCAAGATCTACGGCGCCAAAGGCCTCGCCTACGTGAAGGTGACCGCCGACGGCTGGCAGTCCCCCATCGCCAAGTTCTTCACCGCCGAAGAGATCGCCACCATGGACCAGGCCTTCGGCTCGCAAGAGGGCGACCTGCTCCTCTTCGTGGCTGACAAGCCGAAGGTGGTGAACGATTCGCTCGGCAGGCTGAGAAACCAGCTGGCCGCCAGGATGGAACTCTACAACAAGGACGAGTACCGCTTCGTCTGGATCACCGACTTCCCGCTCCTCGAATGGGACGACGAGAGCAAACGCTGGTGCGCCGTGCACCACCCGTTCACCGCCCCCATGGACGAGGATCTCCCCTACGTCGAGAGCGATCCCGGCCGCTGCCGCGCCAAGGCCTACGACCTGGTCCTGAACGGCAACGAGATCGGCGGCGGCAGCATCAGGATCCATCAGGAAGAGGTGCAGTCCCTCATGTTCAAGATGCTGGGACTTTCCGAAGAGAGCGCCCGCAGCAAGTTCGGTTTCCTGCTGGACGCACTCGAGTACGGCACCCCGCCGCACGGCGGCATCGCCTTCGGCATGGACCGCCTCATGATGCTTCTGACCGGCAGCGACTCGATCCGCGACGTCATCGCCTTCCCTAAAACCCAGAAAGGCGCCTGCCTCATGTCCGATGCGCCTTCCGAAGTCGACACCCTGCAGTTGCGCGAACTCGGCATCCGCTTGGCACAGAAGTAGCGGTCGCGCAGTTGAGGCCGCTCGGCTACCTCATAACGCTTGTGCTGCTCCTCTCCCTCGGCGCCTGTGCCGCACGCGAGCCCCGCTACCAAAGCGAGGCGCTCTCTGTGCTGGACCGGGTCCAGAGGGGGGGGGCGGCAACGCTGTTCCCCGCGGAGCTCACCAGCACCCTGGAGGCCTACGCCAGCGGCCAAGCGCTCTTCCTGCAGCGGGAGTACGAGGACGCCGACCGGTACTTCTTCATGACCGTGCAGAAGGGGACGCTGCTGGAGAAGGAGATCTCCGCCGAGTTCGCGCGTCGCGAGGCGGCCAAGCGGCAGGCCGAGGCGGAGAAAAAGGCGGAACTCGAGCGCCGGGCCCGTGAGGAGGAAGCACGCCTGGCCCATGCGAAGGCGGAGGCCGAGGCAAAGGCCGAGGCGGAAGCCCTGGCGCGCCGTGAAGCGGCAGAGGCTGAACGCAGGAAAGCCAAGCAGTCGCAACCGGCGCGTCTGGTCTATAAATATACGGTGCGCCGTGGGGAGTCGCTCCCGCTTATCGCCTCTCAGCCCGAGGTGTACGGCGACCGCAACCTCTGGCCGCTGCTCTACCGGGCCAACCGCGACCAGATCAGCGACCCGCGCCACATCTGGCCCGGGCAGGTGCTGCGCATACCTCGCAACCTGGGACGCGAAGACATCCTCGAGGCGCGCCGCTACGCCCAGGACCGGCCGCTGCACTAAAGGCAGGTTGAGAGGTTGAGCCGCCTGCCTCTGGGTCCGAATAGTCACCTTTTCTCTAGCGATACTTGAAGCAGCTCCTTCTCAACTGCAGACTGCCTGCACCGTCTCACACCCCACATTTTCGCCACCTTTTTTACCGGTGCCCCACCGATCCCCGCATTCGCTTTCCAGGAGTTTTTCCTCCAGTTCTATCCAGTCAAATACTTTCAAGATCGCGTCATTATCCAGCCTTCACCGGGTGTCCGTTCCGGGGGGGGGGCAATTTTGCCGCAGTCTAAGTGCGCGCCAAGATTTTCCCTTGACAGTGAAAAACGATTTGTATACTGTATACAAAATTTGCAGACCGGAATTTTTCTGCTAACTTCCTATAATCCCTGCATTAATGAGCGGCCAGGGGCCTGGGCCGTTTGCGGGGGCGGGCGCCAAAAGTCGGTCGCTACCACGACGTTTACTGCAAAGAACGGTTTCCCGGCGCGCAGGCCTCAGCAACGGCGCTGACCTGAGCTCGGCCGTCCTTTCATTAAGGATCTTGCGATTCAGGAAACAAAAAACCAAGGAGAGAACATGACTACTTCAAAGATCATCTGGACCAAAATTGATGAAGCGCCCGCACTGGCAACCTACTCGCTTTTGCCCATCGTCAACGCCTTCACCAAGGCCGCCGGCGTTGTTGTTGAGACCAGGGACATCTCTCTCGCAGGACGTATCATCGCAAACTTCCCGGATAACCTGACCGAAGCCCAGAAGCTGCCGGACGAGCTGGCCTACCTGGGCGACCTGACCCAGAAGCCGGAAGCCAACATCATCAAGCTCCCCAACGTCTCCGCCTCAATCCCGCAGTTGAAGGCCGCCATCGCCGAACTGCAGAGCCAGGGCTACAAGATCCCGGACTACCCCGAAGAGCCCAAGACCGACGCCGAGAAGGCGCTGAACACCCGTTTCGCCAAGGTGCTCGGCTCCGCCGTCAACCCGGTGCTGCGCGAAGGCAACTCCGACCGCCGCGTCGCCAAGGCGGTCAAGGAATACGCCAAGAAGCACCCGCACAAGATGGGCGCCTGGAAGTCCGACTCCAAGACCCACGTCTCGCACATGACCCAGGGCGACTTCTATCACTCTGAAAAATCGACCACTATCCCGGCAGCCGGCACCTACAGGATCGAGTTCGTGGATGCCGCCGGCAAGGTGACCGTCCTCAAGGAGAAGCTCCCGCTGCAGGCAGGCGAGGTGCTGGACGGCTCCTTCATGAACGTCAAATCCCTCAGGAAGTTCATCGCCCAGCAGATCGAGGATGCCAAGCAGCAGGGCGTCCTGTTCTCCGTGCACCTGAAGGCCACCATGATGAAGATCTCCGATCCCATCATCTTCGGCCACTTCGTCTCCGTGTTCTTCGAGGACGTGTTCGCCAAGCACGCAGCCACCTTCAAGGAGTTGGGCGTCAACCCCGACCTCGGCCTGGGCGATCTCTACAAGAAGATCGAGAGCCTGCCGGCTGCCAAGAAGGCCGAGATCGAGGCCGACATCAAGGCGGTCTACGCCAAGCGCCCCGAACTCGCCATGGTCGACTCCGACAAAGGGATTACCAACCTGCACGCCTCCAACGACATCATCATCGACGCCTCCATGCCGGTCGTGGTGCGCGACTCCGGCGGGATGTGGGGCACGGACGGGAAACTCCACGACGTCAAGTGCGTCATCCCCGATACCTGCTACTCGGAGTGGTACCAGGAGGCGATCGACTTCTGCAAGAAGAACGGCCAGTTCGACCCGACCACCATGGGCGCCACCTCCAACGTCGGCCTCATGGCACAGAAAGCCGAAGAGTACGGCTCACACGACAAGACTTTCAAGGTCCCTGCCAACGGCACCGTGAGGGTGGTCGATCCGTCCGGCAAGTCGGTCATCGAGCACCAAGTGGAAGAGGGTGACATATGGCGCGGCTGCCAGGCCAAAGACCTCCCCATCCAGGACTGGGTCAAACTCGCGGTCAACCGCGCACGCGCAACCGGCGCCCCCGCCGTGTTCTGGCTGGACAAGAACCGCGCCCACGACGCACAGATGATCCAGAAGGTCGAGAAATACCTGAAGAACCACGACACCAAGGGCCTCGAGATCCACGTCATGTCCCCGGTGGAAGCGATGCGCTTCACCCTGCCGCGCGCCAAGGCAGGCAAGGACACCATCTCGGTTACCGGCAATGCCCTCAGGGACTACATCACCGACCTCTTCCCGATCCTCGAACTCGGCACCTCCGCCAAGATGCTCTCCATCGTGCCGCTTCTGGCAGGCGGTGGCCTCTTCGAGACCGGTGCAGGCGGCTCGGCTCCCAAGCACGTGCAGCAGTTCCAGCAGGAAGGCTACCTGCGCTGGGATTCGCTGGGCGAGTTCCTTGCCCTGGCGGTCTCCCTGGAGCACCTGGCCGCCACCTTCAAGAACGAAAAGGCCCAGCTTTTGGCCGACACCCTGGACCAGGCCAACACCAAGTTCCTGGAGAACAACAAGAACCCGGCGCGTAAGGTCGGCCAGATCGACAACCGTGGCAGCCACTTCTACCTCGCCATGTACTGGGCCGAGGCGGTCGCCGCCCAGACCAAGGACAAGGAACTGGCAGCCCAGTTCGCCAAGGTCGCCAAGGCGCTGCAGGACAACGAGGAGAAGATCAACGCCGAGCTGATCGGCGCCCAGGGCAAGCCGGTCGACATGGGCGGCTACTACCACCCGAACGATGCCAAGACCGAAGCTGCCATGCGCCCGAGCGCTACCCTGAACGCGATCATCAACACCATCAACTAGGCAGCCGAAAAAGACCACCCTCAGGAGCGCCCTTTTAAAGTGCGCTCCTGAGGTACTTATAACAACCTCGCTTTAGATGCACTGCAGACAACTCATCTCATAACGGAGGAATGGAAAATGGCACGTAAGAAGATCGCACTTATCGGTGGTGGACAGATTGGCGGCGTCCTGGCTCAGCTCTGCGCTCTGCGCGAACTGGGTGACGTGGTACTTTTCGACATCGTCGAGGGCCTGCCGCAGGGCAAGATGCTCGACATCGCCGAAGCCGCTCCGGTTGACGGCTACGACGTCTGCCTGAAAGGGACCAACACCTACGAGGACATCAAAGGCTCCGACGTCGTCATCGTCACCGCCGGTCTGCCCCGCAAACCGGGCATGAGCCGCGACGACCTGATCGAAGTCAACTCCAAGATCATGACCTCCGTCGCCGAGGGGATCAAGGCCAACGCTCCTAACGCCTTCGTTATCGTCATCTCCAACCCGCTCGACGCCATGGTTACCCTGTGCCAGAAAGTCACCGGCTTCCCGCAGAGCCGCGTCATCGGCCAGGCAGGCGTCCTCGACTCCGCACGCTTCCAGGCTTTCATCGCTTGGGAACTCGGCGTCTCCGTCAAAGACGTGAACGCGATGACCCTGGGCGGCCACGGCGACGACATGGTGCCGCTGGTGCGCTACGCCTCCGTGAACGGCATCCCGGTCATGGAACTTCTCGAGAACAAGTACAAGAGCAAGGAAAAGGCCCAGGAAGTCATGGCAGCCATGGTCAAGCGTACCCGCGGTGCGGGCGGCGAGGTCGTTGCTCTCTTGAAAACCGGTTCCGCTTTCTACTCCCCGGCTTCCTCCGCCATCGCCATGGCCGAGTCGATCCTGAAAGACCAAAAGCGCGTCCTGCCGACCTGCGCATACCTGAACGGCGAGTTCGGCGTGAAAGGCTTCTACGTCGGCGTTCCCTGCGTTCTGGGTGCTGCCGGTGTCGAGAAGATCCTTGAGTTCAAACTCGACGCAGAAGAGCAGGCCATGATGGACAAATCCGTGGCAGCCGTCAAGGAGCTGGTCGGTTCCATGAAATAACCGTTTGACCGTACTGCACCGGGGTAAGGAGGCAGTGCCTCCTTACCCTTTTTTTACGACAAAATGCAGCAAAAGTCGCACGTTAAGGGACATTTACTTGCATTTTGTATACAGAATGTGCTACAAACACAGCATTTGCCAGCCTGAAAGGGCACTTACGCCAAAGGAGCTACGTGGATGGAGAAAAAACTGCCTACAATCGAGATCATCGAGAAGTACTGCAAAGGGTGCCACATCTGTGTGGAATTCTGCCCGACCAAGGTATTGGAAATGAAAGGTTTTGTCGCGAGCGTCAAGAACCTTGAGGCCTGCATCAAGTGCATGCAGTGCGAACTCCGGTGCCCTGATTTTGCCATCAAAGTAACAGCTTAATTATTCTTAGGAGGTATTGAAAGTGGCTAAAAAAGTTGCATTCCTTCAGGGGAACGAAGCTGCCGCACAGGGTGCACTGTACGCCGGTTGCAGTTTCTTCGCCGGTTATCCGATCACACCTTCCACCGAAGTGGCCGAGGTGATGTCCGCGGAGCTGCCGAAAATCGGCGGCAAGTTCATCCAGATGGAGGACGAGATCGCCGCCATGGCCGCCGTCATCGGCGGGTCGCTCACCGGCTCCAAGACGCTGACCGCAACCTCCGGTCCCGGACTCTCCTTGAAACAGGAGCTGATCGGTTATGCCTGCATCGCCGAGACCCCGGTTGTCATCTATAACGTCATGAGGGGCGGCCCTTCCACCGGTATGCCGACCGGGCCTTCCCAGTCCGACGTCATGTGCGCCAAGTGGGGCACCCACGGCGACCACCCCGCCATCTGCCTCGTCCCGGCCTCCGTACAGGAGATCTTCGAGGAGACGGTGCGCGCCTTCAATCTGGCAGAAAAATACCGCACCCCCGTCATGGTCATGCCCGACGAGATCGGCGCCCACATGCGCGAGCGGATCGTATTCCCGGAGCCGGGCGAGCTTGAAGTCATCAACAGGACCGCTCCGACCGTCTCCCCGGCCGAGTACAAGCCGTACGACACCAAGTTCGGCGACGTTCCCCCGCTGGCTGCTTTCGGCACCGACTACCGCTTCCACGTGACCGGCCTCAACAAGGCCGAAGACGGTTTCCCGACCACCAAGGCCGCCCTGGTGCAGGCCGAGGAGGAGCGTCAGATCCGCAAGGTCGACGCCAACATCGACGAGATCGTTCAGTTCGAGGAGTACCAGCTTGAGGACGCGGAGATCGCCATCGTCGCCTTCGGCTCCACCTCCCGCTCCGCACGCTTTGCCGTAAACGAGGCGAGGAAGCAGGGAATCAAGGCCGGTCTCTTCAGGATCAAGACCTTCTGGCCTTTCCCGGACAAGCAGATTGCTGCCCTCGCCGGTAAGGTGAAGGCGTTCATCACTCCGGAGATGAACCTCGGTATGTGCACCGGGGAAGTGAAGCGCTGCGCCGAAGGTAAGGCGAGCGTGAGCGGCATCTTCCGCGTCGACGGCGAGCCGATCAATCCGGGGCAGATCCTCGAAAAGATCAAGGAGGTTATGTAACATGGCTTTTGATTACGATAAGTATATCCGTCCCGGCAAGCTGCCGCACATCTGGTGCCCTGGCTGCGGTCACGGGATTGTCATGAAGGGTCTGATCCGCGCCATCGACACCTGCGGTCTCGAGAAGAACAACACCGCTATCGTGTCCGGCATCGGCTGCGCATCGCGCCTTCCGGGTTACCTCGATTTCTGCACCCTGCACACCGCTCACGGCCGCGCCGCAGCTTTCGCTACCGGCGTCAAGATGGCCAAGCCCGAGATGAACGTGATCCTGGTGGGCGGCGACGGCGACGGTACCGCGATCGGCGGCAACCACTTCATCCACGCCTGCCGCAGAAACATCGACATGACCTACATCATCATGAACAACAACATCTACGGGATGACCGGCGGGCAGTTCTCCCCCTGCACCCCGACCGGCGCCAAGGCATCCACCACCCCTTACGGGAACCCGGATCCGGCCTTCGACGTCGCCAAGCTGGCCATCGGCGCCGGCGCCACCTTTGTGGCCCGCGGCACCGCATACCACGCGACCCAGATCGACAAGCTGATCGCCGAGGCGATCCAGCACAAGGGCTTCTCCGTGGTCGAGATCCTGGACGACTGCCCGACCACCTACGGTCGTCGCAACAAGTTCAAGTCCGTCATCGAGATGATGAACCGCCTCAAAGACGTGGCCGTTCCCATCAAGGCCGCCGAGAAGATGAGCGCCGAGCAGCTGGAAGGCAAGATCATCACCGGCGTGCTGTACAAGGAAGAGAGACCCAACTACACCGACGAGTACGCAAAGGTCATAGCGCGCGCCAAGTAACCATAAAGGAGAAGATCAGATGTCTCAAAGATACGAAATCAGATTTTCCGGGGCTGGCGGGCAGGGACTCATCCTTGCAGGCGTCATCATGGCAGAAGCCGCCTCGATCTATGACGGCAAGCAGGCCGTCCAGTCCCAGAGCTACGGACCTGAGGCTCGCGGTGGGGCATCCAAATCGGAAGTCATCATCTCCGACAGCTCCATCGACTACCCGAAGGCAACCGTGGTCGACGCGCTGCTCGCGCTGACCCAGGAAGCCGCCGACAAGTACTCCCACGACCTGAAAGAGGGCGGCGTGCTCTTGATCGATTCCGACCTGGTCAAGAACATCCCGAAAGGGAACTTCAAGACCGTCGCGTTCCCGATCATCAACACCGCGAAGAACGAAGTGGGCCGCGAGATCGTGGCCAACATCGTGGCGCTGGGCGCCATGGTGGCGTTGACCAAGGTCGTCACCAAGGAAGGGGCCGAGAAGGCAGTTCTGGCCCGCGTTCCCGAGGCGTTCATGGAGCTGAACAAGAAGGCGTTCCAGATGGGCTACGACAAGGCTATCGCAGCAATGGCCTAGTAGAACCCTAAGGCACCCGAAGTAGTAAAAGGCCCGGCGAGCAATTCGTCGGGCCTTTTTGCGTTTTGAAAGGTTTGAACCACTGAGCATTTGCTTAAGCTGCCTCCTGTAGGCTGCGTTGAGCGGAGCCGGAGCGTCGACCAAGCTCCCTCCCCCCTTGCGGGGGAGGGTTGGGGTGGGGGGGAAGCTGCCAAGGCTGACCCTGTCGGCTGCTACGCCGAGGAAGCGGAACCGCACTCCCGCACTGGCCGGGATCGGGCGTGCAGCCACGCGGAAGACGGGGCCCGCGGGTGCTCGCGGCAATTGTACTTTTCCTGCCGATGGGCTATAAAGAGCTAAAGGCAGCACTAACCGCTTCGGATCGTTGAGGAACTGCACATGCTCCTGGACCGCTGCAACATGGCGCTCACTCAGACGCTCGATCTCATCCACCTCACCGACCAGACCCTGCAGGGTTTTTCCCGCCACAAGTTCACCAGCGACGAACTCTACCACGAGGTGCTGGGGAAGCTCCTGGGTGGCAACGGTCGGCGCGGCCCCTCCGGCATCTTCCTTGCCTCCGAGTATGCCGACTGCTCCTGCTTTCGCGGACATATGTTCCACCTGCGCCACGAGCAACTGATCGAGAGCTCCGAGGAAATCACGGTCGACCCCGGTACCAGCTACGCCATCGCCCTCACCAGGACCGAGGGGGCGCACGATGCGGTGGCGGTAAACTGGGGGAAGATCGCCTCCTCGGTTGACGAGTTTCAGAGCTTCTTCCATCCCGAGGTAGTGCGGGCCATGGAGGTGCCGATCCTCAACTTCGTGAGCTGCCGGATCAGCGGAGACACGCCAGCGGTGATCGTCGCCTTCAACTATCCCGGCAACGCAACAGAATACGATGCCGACGTGCTGCGCTCGGCCGCCGTCCTGATCGGCTCGCTCTTAGCCGTGTCGGACCGGATGCAGGAAACCGAAAAGGCCTTCTACTACACCATCGAGGCCCTGGCGCGTGCTTGCGAGGCCGCGGAGGAGGATACCGGTCGGCATATCGTCCGTGTGAACCGCTACGCCGGGGCGCTGGCCGCCAACATGGGGTTCAACTCCGCCTTCGTGGGGGACATGGCCACCTCGGCCCAGATGCACGACGTCGGAAAGATCAAGATTCCGGTGGCCATCCTGCTCAAACAGGGGCCGCTTTCCCATCGTGAAATGCAGCTCATGCGCCAGCATCCCGCCTATGGCGTCGAGATCCTCGGGGACTCGCCCCGGCTCAAGGTGGCCCGGGACATCGCCCTGTCGCACCACGAAAACTGGGACGGCACCGGGTATCCCAAGAGGCTCAAGGGGGTCAGGATCCCGGTTGCCGGCAGGATCGTCAAGGTGGCCGACGTCTACGACGCGCTGCGCTCGAAACGGAGCTACAAGCATCCCCTGACCCACCAGGAGACGCTGCGCATCTTCAGGGAAGGGGACGAGCGGATCAACCCCACGGCGCATTTCGACCCGGACGTGCTGGCCACCTTCTTCAAGATCGAGCACATGTTCGAGATGATCTACGACAGCTCGGTGCTGAAGATCGGTTTGAAGAGGCGCAGAAACGGGAAGGAAGGACCCTGATTCGAAAGGAGGGGAGGGGCGCACTCCGTGGCAAACCCACACCGCCTCCCGGAGGGACGAGGGATGCAAGGCTGCAACTGATCATATTCCAACTCACTACAACTGGACCCAACTCTCCCTCGCCCATCGGGAGAGGGCCGGGGTGAGGGAGCCTCTAGCGCCGGAATCCTTCCCCCTTGCGCAGCTCATCCACCCGCCGCTGCATGATCACCTGCTGCAGTTTCTCCGGCTCGCCCGGAAATGCCGTCGGATCGATCCCAAGCTGTGCCGTGTTGAGCGCAGCCACCCTCAGCACCTCTTCCCATCCCGCAAGTTGAGCCCCGAAGTCCGCGCTAACCACCAGCGGCAGAATTTCAGTGACCCCGCCCTTGGCGGCATCGAGCGACAGTTGGATCTTGGTGGCATCGCGCAGCTCTTCCCAACGGTTTGCCGTGTTGTGCAGCTTGTTCACCGCCTGCAGGGCGCGTTGCAGGGCTACCGGCAGGCGGAGCCGCTGGCAGAAGGGTGCGGCCAGGGCGGCGCCGGCGCGGTCGTGGCCGTGGTGCTTGGGATAGAATTCCGGCGGGGTGGCGAGCTTGCCGAGATCGTGGAAGAGGGCGCAAAAACGCGCGGACGGATCGGCAGTGGTGTGTGCCATGCGCTCCAAGGTCTCCAGCGAATGGGTGAACAGGTCACCCTCGGGGTGGTGCTCAAGAGGGCCTGCCGGTACCTGGGACATCTGGAAGACCTCGGGAAGCTGGTTCCGGCCCACGCCAAGTTCAGTCAGGCGGCGGAAGAACCGGCCGGGGTCGGGCTTGGCGAGCGCCTTCAGCATCTCCTGGGAAAAACGCTCGATCGGCAGCCGGTCGAGTTCCTGCTCCCAGCTCCGGTGCAGGATGGCGTTTTCGGCGTCGGGGTGCAGGCGCCAGCCGTCGCACTCGAAGCGAAGCGCGCGGAAGATGCGGACGGGATCGTCGCTCAGACTGGTGGCACTGCAGGTGCGCAAGGTCCGGCTTTCCACGTCCGGCCGACCGTTAAGCGTGTCGTGCAGCACGCCGTCGAACGACATGGCGAGCGCATTGGCCGTGAAGTCGCGGTGCTTTAGGTCGACGGCCATGGCTTCCAGCGAGGGGAGCCAGGTGACCTCGACTTTGCCGAGGTCGTGGGAATATTTGAAGTAGATGTTGGGGGTACTCTTCGATTCGACCAGGCGGAAGCCGAGCGAGGTGAGCGCCTCGGTGGGGACAGCCGCGGCGAGGTCGACGTCCTGGCAGTCGATGCCCAAAAGGATATCGCGCACCATGCCGCCCACCAGGAAAAGCCGGTCGTGCAGCGGTTCGGGGAAAAGCTTTTTCACCTTTGCGATCACCTGGTTCATCCCGCTCCCCGTGAGTGAAAAGCTACAACGCAAAGACGCAGAGGCGCCAAGACGCACAGAGGGGCACAATCAAAGGTTTGAACCCTGTCTTGTTTTTCTTAGCGGCTTTGCATCTCTGCGCCTTTGCGTTAGGCTTTTGTCTTTTAAATCCGTTCCAAAAGCGCCACGTCCTCGACGTGGATGGTCTGCGGGAACATGTCGACCGGGTGCACCTCGAGGGTACGGTAGCCCTGGCGCGACAGGATATCCAGGTCGCGGGCCAGGGTTTCCGGCGAGCAGGAAACGTAGATGATACGCGCCGGCTTGATCCCCGCCACGCTCTTCAACACCTTTTCGTCGCATCCCTTGCGAGGCGGGTTGAGGACGATCAGGTCCGCCCCACCCTCGCCGATCTCCTCGATCAGGTGTACCGCGTCGCCCGCCTCGAAGCTGCAGTTTTTCGCACCGTTGAGGGCCGCATTCTGGGTGGCGTCGGCAACGGCGGCCTCGACAAACTCGATCCCCACCACCTCTTTTGCCTGGTCAGCCAGGAACAGGGATATCCCGCCGATGCCGCAGTAGACGTCGATCACCCGTTCCTTGCCGGTAAGCGCCGCCAGCTCGCGCACCTTTTCGTAGATGATCTGGGCCGCGCCGCCGTTCACCTGGAAGAAGGAGTGCGGCGACAGGGAGAAGGTCTTCTCTCCCAGTTTCGCGTGCAGCGACTGCTTCTTGGTGATGAAGCGCTCCTTGTGCCCGAAGATGACGTTGCCGGTGGAGTTGTTGATGTTCTGCGCCACCACCGTCACCTCGGGGACCGCGTTCTGGACGAACTTGGCCAAGTGGTGCATCTCGTTGTAGCCCTGCTCGCTGGTGACGAAAACCACCATCACCTGGTCGCCCGGCTCGGCCACCCGCACCACCAGGTAGCGCAAAAGCCCCATCTCGCTCTTCGGGTTGTAGATGGGAACCTTCCCCTTCTTGATGCCGGCCTTGGTCGCCTTCACCACCTTGTTGATCAGCGGGTGGTGCAGGGGGCAGTCCAGGATCTCCAGCACGTCATGGGTGTTGCGGCGGTAGATGCCGATAACCGGCTCGGTGTGCTTGCCGGCGACCACCAGCTTGGCAGAGTTGCGGTAGTTGTGCTGCTTCGGGGAGGCGATGGTGTCGAACACCTTTACCTCGCCAAGCGACGGATAGTTGCGCACCTCACGGGTCACCAGGCTTCTTTTCCAGGTCAGCTGGGCGGGGTAGCGCATCTGCATCAGCCCGCAACCGTCGCAGCACTTGCCCATGTGACAGGCGGGGGAGGGCTCGCGGTCCGCGGAAGGTTTGATGCACCTGATGGTGTTGGCGAAGGACTCCCTGCGGCCGACATAGGTGACCTTGACCAGCAACTGCTCGCCGGGGATGCCGCCGGCCACCAGGAGCCGATTCCCCTCGTACTGCGTGGTGCCGAACCCCTCGTTGGTGGTCGAGGCGATGGAGACTTCCAGAATCTTTCCGGAGTGCAGCTTGGTTCCGTGCTCGGCGCCATGGTGAGCCGATGCGTGCTGCGGGCGGTGCTCAGCGGGTGCAATATGGTGGCTCGGCTTGGCGTGCCGTGGGGATGCCTCTGAGCCTTTCACGCTCCCGGGCTTACGGGTAGCGCGCGGCGCGGCATCCGCAGCGGGGATCGGCGTGCGTTCTGCTCTGGCGCGAGAATCAGGTCGTGCCTCGGTTCTTGTCTCACCGGGTTCGGGCCGAACGGTCTTCGGGGCAGGTTTGCTGCCGGGGCCGCTCGGCCGTGCCGGTCTTGCGGAGCCTTTGGTACCGGCGGTCTGACCTGCGGCTACGCGGGCAGGGCGAGCGGTGGCCGGGAGGGAGGGCGCCAGCGTCTCCGGCCCTTTGGAGGACTTCGACGGTACCGTATCCGTGGCAGGACGGGGCCGGGCGGTCTTTTGCGATGGTTTGCCGGCAGCCTTCTTGGGCTCGTCGGCTATCCAGAATGGTTTGAACTCGGCACCTTTGCCCTTTTTGGGCTGAGGCGCGGTATCTCTTTTGGGGGCATCACTTTTATTTTTCATCCCTCATACTTAATGGTTATCCGTGTTGCTGTCAACTAACGAATTGCTGCGGGGTGGGGCACTTGTGCCGAAGTCCGGCGGAGGTAGACTGTAGCGTGGAGAAACCGGAACCGTAACCATAGGGTACCAAGGGAGACACAGAGAGAGTCGGGGCACGAGGACCAGGGCAATGGCCTGTAAAGGATAAGGTAGTAATACGCCTTTTGACCCCTCTTAATGTCCTTTCCGCGTAACGCTGTGGTGAGAGCCTTGATCGAAACAGGAGGCACTATGAAAGGAGTTAGGGAAGTAAGTCTGCTAGCTGCCATTTTGGCAATGGTTGTCGCCGCGCCGCTCAACGCCGCCGAACCTAAGGGTGGCGGCGGGCTGAAGCTTTCCAGTCCCGCCTTTGCCAACGGCAAGTCGATTCCGGCGACCTTCACGTGCGACGGCGGCGATGTCAGCCCGCCGCTTGCCACCGCGGGGGTGCCTCCAGGGGCCAAATCGCTGGCGCTGATCGTCGACGACCCCGATGCCCCCGCCGGGGTGTGGGTGCACTGGCTGTTCTGGAACCTGGATCCGGGGACCTCGCGGATCGACCAAGGGAAAGTTCCCGCCGGGGCGCACGAAGGCGTGACCAGCTGGGGGCGCCAGGGGTACCGGGGTCCGTGCCCTCCCTCGGGTACGCATCGCTACTATTTCAGGCTCTACGCACTCAACGATCGTCTCGATTTGCCAGCCAGCGCGACCCGAAAAGAGCTGGACCGGGCCATGCAGGGGAAAGTCCTGGCGCACACAGACCTCTTCGGTGTCTACCGCAAAAAATGACAGAGACAAAAAAGGAGCGTGAGCCACGGAGCATGTCAGGGAAACCCGGGTACAGCGACCGGCAGAAAGACTGTCAGCCGCACCTTTACGAGCGGCAGTGACTGCTCTCGTGTCTTGGGGAGAATCGATTTAGCTTTTAAGCTTTTCGATCGGCTTGCTGTTTCACTGGATTTTCTCCGTGGCCAACGCTTTTAGCTCTTGACTCTTTTGCCCTCCTCAAATCCCCTCCTTTGTACTGAGCCTTGCTTTTCGGGGCTGTTTTAGCTACTATGTCCCGCTATGAGAAAACTTACCAGACAGATAAAAGTAGGGGACGTACTGGTCGGCGGGGGAGCTCCCTGTGTCGTTCAGTCCATGTGTTCCACCGATACCCGCGACGTCGCGGCGACGGTTGCCCAGATCGGGCGGCTTGCCGTCGCCGGCTGCGAAATCGTGCGCTGCGCGGTTCCCGATGCTGATGCGGCGACGGCACTTGCCGCCATCAAGGCGCAAACCAGCCTGCCGCTCATCGCCGACATCCATTTCGACTACAAGCTTGCGCTGAGCGCCCTCGACTCCGGCGTGGACGGCTTGCGGCTCAACCCCGGCAACATCGGTGAGCACTGGAAGGTGGCCGAGGTGGTGAAGGCCGCTTCCGAGCGTCGGATCCCGATCCGCATCGGGGTGAACGGCGGATCGCTCGAGAAAGAGTTGCTGGTCAAGTACGGCCATCCCACTCCCGAGGCGATGGTCGAGTCCGCGCTCGGTCACGTGCGCATCCTTGAGGATCTGGGTTACCACGAGATCAAGGTTTCCATAAAGGTCTCCGACGTGGTACGCACCCTGGAAGCCTACCGCCTGCTCTCCGAGGCGATCGACTATCCCCTGCACATCGGCGTCACCGAAGCGGGCACCACCCTGACCGGAGCCGTCAAGTCCTCCGTCGGGCTGGGGATTTTGCTGCACCAGGGGATTGGCGACACCATGCGCGTCTCCCTGACCGGCGATCCGGTCGACGAGGTGCGGGTGGCCTACGACATACTGAAAGCGTTGGGCCTGCGCAACCGGGGGATCAACTTCGTCTCCTGCCCGACCTGCGGCCGTTGCCAGATCGATCTGATCCCGGTAGCCGAAGAGGTGGAGCGTCGCCTGGCCGACCTGGACACCAACATCACCGTAGCCGTGATGGGGTGTGCCGTGAACGGACCGGGCGAGGCACGCGAGGCCGACTTCGGCATTGCCGGTGGAAAAGGCGAGGGTCTGCTTTTCAAGCACGGTGAGATCGTGCGCAAGGTGCCCGCAGCCGAGCTGGCCGACGCGCTGGTCGAGGAAGTGCAGAAGGCCGCCAAAAAATAGCCGAGAAAACAGCATCCGCGATTGTCCCGATCCGACCGATCCGACCGATCAGTCGGATTTTCCACTAAAAGAAAAGACGAGGTTTCCCCCACATGCGCTATTCCCAGTACTTTATCCCGACCGTCAAGGAGACCCCCTCCGACGCCGAGGTCATCTCCCATAAGCTTATGCTGCGCGCCGGCATGATCCGCAAACTCGCCGCCGGCATCTACAACTATCTCCCGCTGGGGCTGCGCTCCATCCGGAAGGTGGAGCAGATCGTCCGGGAGGAGATGAACAAGGCGGGCGCCATCGAGATGCTGATGCCCGCAGTACAGCCGGCCGAACTCTGGAAGGAGTCGGGCCGCTGGGATTACTACGGCAAGGAGCTGCTGCGCTTCAAGGACCGCAAGGACGCCGAGTTCTGCATGGGACCCACGCACGAAGAGGTCGTCACCGACCTGATCCGCAAGGAGGTGCGCAGCTACCGCCAGTTGCCGATCAACCTGTACCAGATCCAGGGCAAGTTCCGCGACGAGATTCGCCCGCGCTTCGGCCTGATGCGCGGCCGCGAGTTCATCATGAAGGACGCCTACTCCTTCGACGTGAACGAGGCGGGCGCCGACGTCTCCTACTCCAAGATGTACCAGGCCTACCGGAGGATCTTCGAGCGCTGCGGCCTCAAGTTCCGCGCGGTCGAGGCCGACACCGGCACCATCGGCGGCAACTACTCCCACGAGTTCATGGTGCTGGCCGATTCCGGCGAGGACGCCATCGTCTCCTGCTCGGCCTGCGAGTACGCCGCCAACATGGAGAAGGCCCAGACCCGTCCGCCGGCCGCCGGCGACCACGCCGACCCGCGTCCCCTGGAGCGGGTGACCACCCCGGGGCAGAAGAGCGTCGACGAGATCGCCTCGTTCCTGGGTGTTCCCACCACCCAGGTGGTGAAGACCCTGGTGCTTCTGGCCGATAACGAGCCGGTGGTGGCGCTTTTGCGCGGCGACTACGACCTGAACGAGATCAAGCTGAAGAACCACCTGGGCTGCGCCGAACTGGAAATGGCCGGCGACGACGTGGTCTTCAAGGTGACCGGCGCACCGACCGGCTACGCGGGCCCGGTGGGTCTGGCGATTAAGGTGAAAGTGGTGGCGGATCTCTCCCTCGAAGGGATGCACAACTTCGTCGTGGGCGCCAACGCGGCCGACACCCATCTGAAGAACGTGAACCTGACCCGCGACTTCGGCGTCGCCGGTTTCGTCGACATCCGCAACGTGGTGGTGGGCGATCCCTGCCCGCGCTGCGACAGCGGCAAGCTGGAGATCTGGCGCGGCATCGAAGTGGGCCACGTCTTCAAGCTGGGCACCAAGTACTCGCAGGCCCTCAACGCGAGCTTCCTCAATGCCGACGGCAAAGAGCAGATCATCTTCATGGGGTGCTACGGCATCGGGATCGGACGCACCGTTGCCGCCTGCATCGAGCAGAACCACGACGAGAACGGCATCATCTTCCCGATCCCCATCGCGCCCTTCCAGGTGATCGTCTCGGCGCTGAGCGCCAAGGAGGACGAGGTCAAGGCGGCTGCCGAGCAGATCTACCAGGAACTGCTCCAGGCAGGCATCGAGGTGCTCCTGGACGACCGCGACGAGCGCCCCGGCTTCAAGTTCAAGGACGCCGACCTGATCGGCATCCCGCTGCGCATCGTGGTGGGCGCCAAGAACCTGGTGGACGGCAAGGTGGAGCTGAAGGAGAGAAGAAGCGGCGAGGTGGAGATTCTCACCATTGCCGATGCCATCGAGAAGGTGCAGGCAACCGTCAAGGCGGCACTGCAGGTTTAACCAAGTCAAAGGCATAGAACGCGGATTGGGCGGATTCAACGGGTTCCCGCGGATTGAAAACCAAAAATACGGGTTAACTCAAAAGATTTGATGTATCCGTAGCATCGGTTCAATCCGCGTCATCCGCGTTCTATCGGGGTAAGCTTTTAAAGGATGTGACCATGACCAAAGAAGAAGCCATCAAGAAGATCATTTTCGCCATGGACGTGAAGGAGTTCAGCGACGTCCAGCTTTGGGCGGAGCTCCTCTCCGAGCACGTCGGCATGTTCAAGGTCGGCAAGCAGCTTTACACCGCCTGCGGCCCCGCGGCGGTGCGCATGATCCAGAAGTGCGGCGGCGAGGTCTTCCTCGACCTGAAATACCACGACATCCCGAACACGGTGGCGATGGCCGCGCTGGAAGCGGCGAACCTCGGGGTGCAGCTCTGCGACCTGCACGCCATGGGCGGCCTGGAGATGATGTCCACCACCATGGAAACTCTCGACAAGAACTTCAGCGGCTGCACGCCGCGCCCGAAGGTGCTCGCCATCACCGTGCTCACCTCCTCCACCGAGGAGACCCTGCGCGGCATCGGCATCAACCTCCCGGTACCCGAAATGGTGGTGAAGCTTGCCAAACTGGCCAAGCAGGCGGGCGTCGACGGCGTCGTCGCCTCCCCGCAGGAAGTCGGACTGATCCGCGAGGCCTGCGGCAAGGACTTCCTGGTGGTGACCCCCGGCGTGCGCCCCTCCTTCGCCGCGGTGAACGACCAGAAACGCATCATGACCCCGGCTGAGGCCGTGAAAGCCGGAGCCGACTACCTGGTGATCGGCCGCCCCATCTCTGCCGCAGAGAGCCCGGTAAAAGCCGCCCAGGCCATCGTCGACGAAATCGTAGCCGGTTAGTTCCAGCGCCGCTCCCCGATCATCCCCTCGCCCTCCGGGAGAGGGGCAGCCCGGCCGCCGCAGCCATGCCGCTTTGGCGGAGGTGACGGGTGAGGGCGCTGCCACAGCGGTACCATTCGCATCTCAAAGGCAAAAACCCCAAAAGGAGCTTCACCCATAAGGATCACCTCGGTTCCTTATGCGGCTTAGAAGCTCCGCAGTTTTTTAAAGGAAACGCATGTCACAAAAAGAAGAAATCATCTACGGACTCAATCCGGTCATGGAAGCCTTGCGGGGCACCCGGCAGATCTTCGAGCTGTTCATCGCCGGTTCCAGCGCAGACAAGCGGATGGAGAAACTTTTGAAGCTCGCCGCCGAGCGCAAGGTTCCCGTGCGTCAGCGCGAGAAGGCCGACCTGAACCGCCTCTGTGGCATCGACCATCACCAGGGCGTGGCCGTCAAGGCGGAGCCCTTCCCGTACGCGGACCTGGACGACGTCCTCGATACCCTCAAAGGCAACAACGAGGGGCTCATCCTCGTGCTGGACAGCGTGCAGGACCCCCACAACCTGGGCGCCCTGATCAGGAGCGCTGCCTGTGCCGGAGCGCATGCCGTGGTCATCCCCAAGGACCGTGCGGCGGGCGTTACCGCGGCGGCTGAAAAGGCTGCGGCCGGAGCGACCGAGACCATCGCCGTGGCGCAGGTGACCAACATCGCCAAGGCGCTCGAGGATCTCAAGGCCGCCGGCTTCTGGATCTTCGGGGCCGACGGTTCCGCGCGACATAACCTGTACCAGCAAAACCTCACCGGCCCGGTTGCTTTGGTGATAGGCGGGGAGGGGGGTGGGATCAGGCCGCTGGTCCGCAAGGGGTGCGACGAGGTGGTCTCCATTCCGATGCAGGGCGGGGTGAACTCACTCAACGCCTCCGTCGCCGGCGGCATTTTGCTCTTTGAAGTGGTGCGCCAAAGGATGTTCGTAAAAAAAGGGTAGGCCGTGACAGTTTTATGTTGACCTTGTGAGATTGTTCCGGTATATGT
>Ga0079306_1000416_pt1 | contig 40050 bp, 37 predicted proteins | sample Methanotroph_Enr_FD_79181 | JGI IMG/M metagenome (GOLD analysis project Ga0079306, IMG submission 79181) | Enriched soil microbial communities from Old Woman Creek wetland in Ohio, USA - Methanotroph_Enrichment_5 | ecosystem: Environmental > Terrestrial > Soil > Wetlands | place: USA: Ohio... | reverse complement strand
CTAAAGCCCGCTCGAACTTGTTCGCTTTGCTTGCAAAGAATGTGTTTTTTACCATCAACTCGTCCCATAAATGGGACGGCAATTGATACAAAAAATACGACATTATATTGTTCACATTACTTAATTGTAATTTTTTGACCTTTACACAGATAAAAATCATGATCTTACAGGAAAGAAACATTTTATTTCCTGAAAATAAAGTACACCGCGAGAATTAAAAGGACAAATCCTACCATGTGATTCCAGCGGAATGTTTCATTTTTAAACGCCACAACCGAAAAAATAGTGAAAACTACTAACGTTATAACTTCCTGTATTACTTTTAGTTGAATTAATGAAAAAGGTCCGCCGGTTTCTCTGAATCCAATGCGGTTTGCAGGCACCTGAAAAAAGTATTCGAACAGTGCAATTCCCCACGATATAAGAATGACAACTACTAACGGTAGAGCCCCGAACCATTTAAATTCACGAAGTTTTAAATGCCCGTACCAGGCAAATGTCATAAATATATTGGAGATAATCAGTAATCCAATGGACAGAAATTCTTTCATGCTATGTAAAATAAATGAACTAAAAACAATAATTGACAATTTGTTGTGCTGGCTAAAGTTCTGAAACGCTCAAAGGTGTTTCACATGCTTTGAGGTTTTGTTTCCAATCAACCAATCAGCTAATTAACCAATTAACTAATCTTCTTCGGCAAATACTCTGTTTTAACATTCTCCATGGCCGCCCAAATGCTCTGCCGGACATCGGGATTCCATTTTTCCAGTTCTGTAATCAGGTTTTTGGCATCCCTGCGCGATGAATCTTTCTCGTGCGGGCAGTTTTTAATTTGTTTCTGATATTCGCGTATTCGTTCCATTTCTTTCATTTCTTTTTCCGAAATCAGTGCCAGTGGGCGGATAATAGTCATGTCGAACTTTTTCATTTTCAATCGTGGTGGCATTGTACCGAACGATCCCTGGTAAAACAGATTCAACAGCAGCGTTTCGGTCATGTCATCCAGATGATGCCCCAATGCAATTTTATTGCATCCCAATTCTTTTGCCACTCCAAACAAAGCCTTTCGGCGATGCCATGAACATAGAAAGCAAGTAGATTTGCGGGTATCGGTGGTGTCATCAAAACGTGTTGCGTGATGAACGAACGGAATGCCAAATTGTTCACAGTGGCTTTTCAGATATTCAAAATCCGATTGGTAAGCAATATTCTCAACAGTAATATGAACGGCAGTAACTTTGAAACGCGGAACAAAAATTTTCATACGTTCACCCAGCAATTCAACCAATGCCAGCGAGTCTTTACCGCCCGAAAGCCCGATAAGGATGTGATCGTCGTCATCAATCAGCCTGTAGTCGTTGATGGCTTTTTTGAATTTGTTTTTCAGGGTTTGAAGTATTTTTAAATCAGCTTTGCTTAGTTCTTCCATGTTTCATTTTGTTTTGGGGAGCACAAAATTACTATAATCAATGCAATTCTGAACGATCTTAGGCAATGTAAATGGTTTTTTATCATTTTTTGAATAATTCAACTGTCTGTTATCATGTTTATTAAGCAAAGAGGCTACAAATAAATGACAAAAAATAGATATTTTTTTGCCTCAAGTATTTGCGAATTATCAAAAACGCACTATCTTTGTACCGCAATTGAGAAATTGCTTGTTGGTAAATAGATACCACAATTGAAAACATATTGCGAAAATAGCTCAGTTGGTAGAGCACGACCTTGCCAAGGTCGGGGTCGCGGGTTCGAGTCCCGTTTTTCGCTCAACGAATGAATAGCGAAACGTGCGTGTTTCGCTTTTTTTCTCTAAAGTTGTTTTTATTAATTGCCCAAATGGTGGAATTGGTAGACACGCATGTTTCAGGGACATGTGGCTTAGGCTGTGCGAGTTCGAGTCTCGCTTTGGGTACCACAAGATTGTTTTCCCTCAACTTACATTTTGCGCAGATGGTGAAATTGGTAGACACGCTACTTTGAGGGGGTAGTGCCGGTTACGGTGTGTGAGTTCGAGTCTCATTCTGCGCACCAAAAAAACAAAAAAGAGTTTCTTCTGTTATGGAAGAAACTCTTTTTTTTTTGCTACCGACTTCTTACTTATTCGCAGCACTTCTCAAAACTGCATCGTTCATCAATCGTTTCGAATTCTATTGTTGCATGTTGAATCCCTTTTTCTTGTAACGAATCACGGATTTGAGCTTTTAATTCAGCCAGTTTTTCCATGTCCAGCGAATTATTCAATACTACGTGGACAGTCAATACATTGTAGTTTCCATCTACCGACCAGACGTGCAAATCGTGTACGTTATCCACTCCTTCAAATTGTTGTAAATGTTCCGAAACGGATGTGATGTCAACTTCTTCCGGGATACCCTGCAAAATAATACGGAGGCTTTGGCGGATATTTTTAAAAACATTAAATAAGATAAAGCAAGCGATACCCACAGACATGATCGGGTCGAGCACTGGAACATCGAAGAAGTGCATAACCACAGAGCCAATCAGGATAGCCAGCCAACCCAAAACGTCTTCGAGCAAATGAAGTGAAACCACTTTTTCGTTGATAGAGTTGCCTTTTTTCAGACGTAAAACTGCAGCTCCATTAACCAGGACGCCTAAGGTTGCCAATAGAAACATGCCTTCAGCATTGGCGGCAACCGGATTGAAGATCCGTGGAATGGCAGCAGAAAGAATTAAAATACTTCCTGTCACCAGAACAATTGAATTGATAACGGCTCCGAGCAACGAAAAGCGTTTGTAGCCATAGGAGTAGGAGGTGTCGCTGCCTTTTTTTGCCACTTTTTGGAAGTACCATGCCAATCCGAGCGACAAGCAATCGCCTAAATCATGAATGGCATCGGACAGAATGGCGATACTATTGGTTAAGAAACCGCCGACGATTTCAACAATAGTGAAAAATAAATTTAGCAGGAAAGCTACTTTGATATTTTTTACATCGGAATGATGGTGGTGGTCGTGGTGATTATGATTGTGATGATCGTGTGGCATGTTTTATATTTTAAGTATCGAACAATTTATAACCTGAACTGTTCGGTTTTTTTGCGAAAAGTGTTTGGACGAAATTGGTTGTTTAATGTGGTTATCGGGTGTAAAAATAGTCTATTTTTTTTGTTTCGATAAATGACTTGTCAGAACTATGGTAAAATATACCATAATGTTCGTCTTAATTAACGATTATGCTTTAAGTGGAGAGCTTTTGTTGTTTTATGTTTTTTACAAATTCAGCCATTCTGTCGAAATGAGACCCTTCCCAAAAAATGCTGCCACAACCGCTACAACGGTAAAAATCATGGAAATACTTTATAGTCAGTGGTTCGAGTTGTTCGATAATAGAATCTTTTGCTACCTCCACCACGATACCATTACATTTCACGCATCTACTAAACGGATTGATAAAACCATATAAATCAAAGTGGTTTAATATTTCTGTTAGTTGTACTTTGGGTTGCTGGCTGCGAATCCAGTAGCCTTGTGAAACTGTTTTTACCTTGAGCAATCCGATATCACGTGTAAGGATGATACGCTGTTCGGAAAACGCTATGCGGATAATTTCGGGATCGTCATTCGTATTGTTGTATAATGTGTCGAAGCCAAGCAGACGCATGTATCTGGCCAGTTTTCCCAAATGGACGTCGAGAATAAACTTTGGATTGCCTGCATGACGCTTTTGTAATTTGAGATTTTCCGAAATATCCAGCGTTTTGAATAAAGGGTAAACGGAAATGTAATCGTGGTTTTCAAGCCGGTAGGCAAAACCGACGGACTCGCCATTTACAAGTATCAGATCCACCTCCACATGTGGTATGCCAATGGCTTCAATGGCATCTTTTACAGATGGCTTGCCCTCGAACTGATAGATAAATGCTTTTTTCGCCCTATCCGCACGAAGAAAATCGTTGAGTTCTTCATAGAACCTGAAAGTGGCATGATTGCAAGACATAACGCGTTGTTGATTGTTCTGATTTAACTTCAAAACGACCAGTTTGTTCATTCAAAGTGGAAAAAAAGGTCTTATTTTTTTTATTTATTGCGGTATTAACGGGAATACATTAATCGGATAGTACCTGACACCTGTTTGAGTTTGCTTGCTTTCAAAAAGAACAAGTTCCGGTACGGTGTATTTAAACTGTTCTGTACTTTGCCATTCATTGAATAGATTATCAAGCAGGGATGAATTTTTTTGTCGGGGCAAGAAATGTCCAAGTGTCAAATGAGGGTGAAATCTGTTATCGTTGGGAGTAAAGCCAAGAGGAATTACGGCATTGTCAATTTGATTTTTTAGATTGATAAGTTGGCTTGAAGCTTCGATGTCCAACCACAAAACCCAGGGATCTTTTCTATTTCTGAAAATGCCCGGTCTGGTAACTGAAAACGAAAAAGTTGGGGAGTCATTTAAGGCTTCATGCAAAAGTTTCCGAAGAGCATCTATTTGTTCTGCAGTCAATTCGGCAAAGAAAGACAATGTCACATGAAAATTATCGGCATTGACCCATTTAATCCGGTAGGTTGAGAGTTCGTTTTGCAGTTGTTTTATTTTTTCTGCTAAAGGTCTGTCCAGCTTAATGGCAAATGCAAGAAATACTCTTTTCTTTTCCATGTGAACTACACTTTTTCAGATTAATTATAGAACTCTCTTTTTGCAAAGGTTATTTAAACCATTTTTTTACCTCTATATCGTATCCGGCACCTTGCATATAATTGTATGTAGCCAGGTTCAAACCTTTTCCATAATAATCAAGGTCAATTTCGTGAGGTGTCGTGAATGGAATTTCGTTGTTGGCAAAAGGGTTTGGCTGTTGTTGCAATGCCTGCGCACCCACACTTTCGGGGTGTTGTCCTGACGGGCTGTGAATAGTCATTGCATAGCGATGCCAGAACGCCGATTGGATATATCCCTCTTCAAATAAACCCCGCACCACTTCAAGCGAATCGATGGTTTCCTTTGCCGTTTCGGTAGGGAAACCATACATCAGGTAAGCATGGGTCATAATGCCGGCTTCGGCAAAATTTTTCATGCTTTCGCGGGCAGTCTCAATCGTAATTCCTTTGTTTATGAGTTTCAGAATGCGTGGTGAAGCAACTTCCAATCCGCCCGAAATGGCAATGCAACCGGATTTCGCCATGAGGTAACAGAGTTCGGGCGTAAATGATTTTTCGAAACGCACATTGGTCCAGTAACTCACCGTGAGTTTGCGGCGGATAATTTCTTCGGATAATTTGCGGAGCAGGACAGGAGGGGCGGCTTCATCCACAAAGTGAAATCCGGATTGTCCGGTTTGTTGCATAATGGCTTCCATGCGGTCTACAACCAGTTCGATAGTAGCTGTTTCGTAGCGTTGGATATAATCCAGCGTTCCATCGCAAAATGCACATTTTCCCCAGTAGCATCCGTGTGCCAGCATCATTTTATTCCAACGCCCGTTGCTCCACAGCGCGTGCATGGGGTTGGTCAGTTCTATCAGGTTTATATAGTCGTTTTTCAGCAGTCCGTCGTAATCGGGTGTGCCGCTCTCAGCAAATTTCATGTTTTCTTTGCTGTCGAAGTTTACGCGGATAATTTCTCCTTGTTCATTGCGGTAAAGTGTACGGATCATTTCTCCACCTTCAATTAATCGCAAAAGTGGCAATTCGCCATCGTCGAACGTCAGGAAATCGATATAATTGAAAATCGTTGGGTCGGTAATGCTTCTCAACTCGGTATTCACGTATCCGCCTCCCATAACCACTTTTGTCTTGGGTGAATGCTGCCTGAGCCATTGTGCACAACGCAAGGCACTGTATAAATTTCCCGGAAACGGAACGCTGAAACCAACCATTTCGGGCTTTGTGTCAGCAATTTTTCGGGCAAAAATTTCCAGCATTAAGTTGTCAATCAGCGAAAGCGGTTTTTCAAGTTCCTGTTGCAGCGGCTCAAACTCCGGCAACCGCAGGCAAAGTGATTCGGCATAACGGATCAATTCGAAATGCGGGTCGATAGTTTGGTTGATGAATTCACACAGATCTTTCAGAAAAAGCGTACAAAGATGTGTGGCGCGGTCATGGTTGCCAATCAGCCCGAACCCCCATTCCAAATCATCTTCTGAGGGCAATCGTTTGCTTGCCGGCCAGAAATCGCGGTTGCTGAACCGTTGCGCCAACGAACTGTCCTTGCCGCTTAGGAAGTGCATTACCGGCTCAATGATTTGTGTATAAAAATCAACTTGTTGGAGTATTATTTTGTTTTGTTTAGTAAGCTTAGGGAGTGAAGTTGCAATTTGAAAAATCTCAGTCAGTTTTTCTGCTCTGAAAAGAGCCTGAATAAGCTCGATACTTAGATCCATTTGTGCAGCTTCAATACCTTGCGAGCGTAGAAATCCTAATAAATGACAGGTGGCAGGATAAGGCGTATTGAGTTGTGTAAGTGGTGGTGTGACGAGCAGAACTTTCATTGATTGTATTTTTTTTGCAAACTTACAGAATAAATTCTGTAAAGCCGAAAAAATAAGAATTTTTCCAATAAAATTCCTGCTATGCCGTTAATATGTTGTATTTTTGCAAATCAGAAAATATTGATTCATTGTTTCCCAATTTAAACATAAACACGAACGTTTTTTATTATTTGAATGGCTATGAATAAAAAAGTAAAAAAAGGACTTACCATCGGTTTGTCGGTTTTCGTAGTATTTTTTGCTGTGTTATTGATTTTACCTTTTGCTTTCAGCGGGAAAATCACCTCAGTTGCCAAAGATAAAATCAATGGCATGCTGAATGCAACCGTAGATTTTGAAAATGTAAATGTGAGTTTTATCCGCAGTTTTCCCAATGTGTCGGTAAAACTGGAAAACTTCAATATTATTGGCAACGGTGAGTTTGCAAAAGATACTTTGCTGGCCAGTGAAGATATTGACATGGTGTTGAATTTGAAGAGTTTATTTTCGGATAAAGGTTATGAAATCCGCAAGCTGCAATTCAATAATTCCAAAGTGTTTGCCCATGTGTTGCCCAACGGAAAGGCTAACTGGAGCATTATGAAAGAAGATTCCACCGAAGTGGAGGATACTTCGGCCATGAGTTTCAATTTCAAACTGAATGATTTTGTAATTGATAACGCGGACGTTGTTTATTGGGACGAAGAGGGTAATATGAAAGCTGTGTTGCGCAAGCTGAATCACCATACTTCGGGTGACCTGACGGCTGACAGTTCCATGCTTATTACTAAAACCACGCTTGACACGCTGAATTTTTGGATGGATGGTGTTCAGTATATTTCCAAAGCCGATGCAGAACTTAATGCCAATATCGATGCCAATCTGAATAAAATGCTTTTCAAATTCAGTGAGAATTCTTCCCGTATCAATGCTATTCCATTTTCATTAAACGGTTGGTTTCAAATGCTTGATGAAGGCTACGATATGGACTTGACTTTGAATGCAGAGAAAGTTGATTTTAAAGCCATTTTGTCCATGATTCCGGCTATTTATGCAGAGTCGTTCGAAGGTATGAAAGCTGGCGGGAAAGTGGATATGAGCGGTTTTATCAAAGGCAAAATGGTGGGCGATTATTATCCGGCTTTTGACTTTAAACTAACGGCAGTTAATGGTTGGTTCCAATATCCGAGCCTCCCAAAATCGCTCGAAAAAATAAATGTGGCGGCACATATTACCAATCCCGGGAAAACCCTTGACGAAACGGTTATCGATATTTCCAAATTTGCATTCGTATTGGGTGGAAATCCGTTTACAGCCCAAATGCGCATTGCGTATCCAATGTCCGATCCGGAATTGCTGCTGAAGGCTGTCGGGAAAATTGACTTGGGAATGGTTAAAGAAGTTTATCCACTCGATGCCAGTACCACCCTCAGCGGCGTGTTGGATATGAATCTGGATTTGGGAGGACGAATGTCGTACTACGATAATAACCAATACGAGAAATTTAAATTTGGCGGTATGATGAATATCAGCAATATGCTGGTGAAAATGAGTTCGCTGCCGCAAGATGTTTCCATTGCTAAAGCCAATATGGTTTTCAATAACCGTTATGTTGATTTATCTACCCTGCAAATGAAAATTGGGCGCAATGATATGACTGCCAGCGGAAAACTTGAGAATTTTGTGGCTTATGCTTTGCATGATAAAACGCTGAAAGGTACAATGAACCTGCAGTCGAATTATTTCAACGTGAGCGATTTTATGTCAGCAGATAAAACAACACCGGATAAAAAAACTTCTGCTGACACTTCGAAGTTGACTGTGATTACCATTCCGAAGAATATTGACTTCACTATGCAGGCCGATTTCAAAAAACTGGTTTATGACAAAATGAATTTTACCAATGCCAAAGGTGTGCTGACTGTGGCCAATGGTGATATGAAAATTCAAAATATGAACGTGCAGGCGTTCGGTGGAAACATGGTTGTGAATGGTTTGTACGGAACCAGTGATCCGAAAAAGCCATTGGTCAACTTCGATATGGCCATAAATGAAGTGGTTTTTACCGAAGTGTTTAAACAAGTGGAAACGCTCCAAAAACTTGCACCTATATTTGCAAAAGCTTCTGGAAAATTCTCTACAAAGTTATCGTTCAATTCGTTGCTGAAAAGCGATATGATGCCCGATTTGGCTTCGTTGATTGGAAATGGATCATTTTCCACTAAAGCTGTCGGGCTGTCAAATGTTCCGGCGCTGAATGCTTTGGCTGCAGGTTTGAAACGTGCAGACCTGAATCCAATGTCCATTAAAGACCTGGGCTTATTATTTGAAATAAAAGATGGAAAACTGAATACCAAACCGTTTAATTTCAAGGTGGGCGACGTGAAAATGACATTGGGTGGAAGTACCGGCCTCGATAAATCAATCGCATACGCAGGAAAAGTGCAATTGCCCGACAAGATGAATTTGGGCAATTTTTCTACCGTTAATGTAAAAATTGGCGGTACATTTGCAAAGCCGAAAGTTGAAATTGACTGGAAAAATATGCTGAACACCTTGGTAGCTGATACCAAAGCAAAAGCAGTTACTGAAGTGAATAAGAAAATTGATGCTGCTAAACCACAAGCAATTAAAGCTGCCCAGGATCAGGCAGATAAATTGCGTGCTGATGCAAAGGCGGCCGGTGATAACTTGTTGGCCGAAGCAAAAGTACAAGGCGATCAATTGGTGGCAAAGGCTACAAACCCTGTGACTAAAATGCTGGCTCAAAAAACTGCACAAAAATTATTGGAAGAAGCGCAGAAGAAAGTGAATGATTTAAATGCAAAAGCTGATGCGCAAGCAAAACAATTGATTCAAAAAGCAGCTGACAACGCCAAGGTTCAGTAGGTAGTTGATGGGGCTATAGCTGCAGACAAATAATAATTAAAATAGTACTGATGAAATTTAAGTTGATTCTCTTTTTCCTTTTTCTGACAATTTCGCTTAACGCAACAAAAGCAGATGAAGGTGAGGTGCTTTTCAATAGTAAACAATATGCAAAGGCACGCACGGTTTATGAGTCATTATTGAAACAAAAACCCAATGATGCGCTTTACAACTATCGTTATGCCCGCTGTTGCTACGAACTGAAAGATCCTGAAAATGCCATTGTCCATTTTGAAATGTCAGGAAATAAGTTTCCGATTCGCGATTTGTATCTGGGCGAATTGTATTTCAATACGTACCGGTTCGACGAGTCGGTTATGGCTTATCAAATGTTTATGGCTACGTTGAAACCAGATGATAGTAAGATTGCTGAATATCAACGAAAAATAAAACTGGCTGAAAGTGGTGCGCGCTTGTTGACTAAAGTAGATGACATTGCCATTGCTGATAGCGCGGTAGTCAATAAATCTGATTTTTTGCGGTTTTATAAATTTAGTTCCGAGTTAGGGTCGCTAAAACAAGAGCAGATCAAAATTTCGGGACGCAAGTCGGCTGATAAAGTTACGTACACAACACAACGCCAGGATCGGGTTTATTATTCCGATTCCATTCGTGGGCAAATGAATATTTTTACGTCGTATAAATTGCTCGATACATGGTCTGAGCCGGCTTCTATTTCGGATGTTATCAATACACCGGCTAATGAAAACTATCCGTTTTTGCTGTTGGACGGTGTGACGGTTTATTTTGCCTCGGATGGTGAGAATTCGATGGGTGGTTACGATTTGTTTATTACCCGTTTTACACCTTCGACTAACACTTATCTGGCTCCGGAGAATATAGGTTTCCCTTTTAACTCGCCTGCCAACGATTACATGATGGTGATTGATGAACAGCGGAAACTGGGTTGGTTTGCTACAGATCGGAACCAACCAAATGGAAAGGTGATGATTTATACCTTTGTGCCAAACGAGGTGAAAAATATTGTCCGCTCTGAAGATAAGGATTATGTTAGAAGTGTTGCCCAACTGAAGGTTTATCGTAAAGTATCTTCATTAAATCAGGAAAATGTAGCTTCAGTTCAGGATCGGATGCAAGAATCTGAAAAACAAATAGAATTTATCATTAATGATTCTGTGGTTTATATACAAGCAAATCAATTTAAGAGTGAAGAAGCGCTGAGGCTATGGCCGGATATGCTTAAACTCTCTGTTGATTTAAAAAATGTATCAGCAGAATTAGCTTCATTGCGTTCACGATATGCTTCTCTGGAAAATGATGTCGACAAACAAGCTGCTAAACAATCCATTCTTGATCTGGAAAAACAGTCAATTGACCTTGAAAGACAACAGAAATTAAAAACCATTCAGATTAGAAATGAAGAAAATAAATTTCTTCGGCAGATAAAATAAAGAATAATGGTAGTTTCTGATTCGGAAGTAATACAATAGTGGACTTAAAGCTCTGATTAATATGAAACTAGCATTAAAACAGGCGTTTAAACCAAAGACCATGTTCATTGCGAGTTCCATGCGACAAAAACAAATAAATAAAAATGAACGCATGAAAAAACAAATTAAGGTAATGCTGGCTATATTTCTCTTTGGCTCAGCTCAATTGGTAGCTCAGGGAAATTTTGAACAGGCTGAAATTATCACTGAAAATGGTGATGTAATTGTCGGACTGGTTGATTGTCAGTCGGATATACGCTTGGCTCAGAAATGCAGGTTTAAACAGGATAAGAATCAGAAGGTGAGAACATATTATCCTGAAGAATTAAAACAATTCACATTGACGAAGCAAAACCGGACTTTTGTTAAGCGGAGAATTGATGTAGAAAAAGCTGGTGGCCAAGAAGTTTTTCTTTGTCTGTTGGTTGCCGGAAAAATTAATCTATATTATTTAAGGGATCGTCATTTGATAAATCGTTATTTTATTGAAAAAAAAGGTGAAAAAACTCTGGCAGATTTACCTTTCTCACGTCAGGAAAGATATGTTGATAATGGCAATTCCAGGAAATTATTGACTATTGACACGACTAATCATATTGATACGTTGAAAAAATACATGCAGGATACTCCATCTTTGTATCCGAATATTGAAGATATACAATTTCCGCAAAAGGACAAGTTGATTAAGTTGGTAAAGCTTTATAATAGTTTTTTTGAAAATGCGTTTGAACGTAAATAGTATAAATACAAGAGTTTTATGATACGTGAATGTTCTGTAATAATGGCTTTTGTTTTGGTGGCAATGCTGCCGCTTTTTGCCGGTCAAGATTTTCGGCGGGGATATATCGTTACAAATAACGGTGATACTATTAAGGGTTTTATTGATTATCAATCAGATTACAATTTGAAAGATAGTTGTCGGTTTACAACAAATATATCTGATTCCGGTAAAAAATATTTTCCTGCAGAATTAAACGGATTTCATTTCGATAAAGAATCCCGCAGATTTGTAAAGGTGGCTCTTCCTGTAGACAATGCGAATCAAATTGTATTTATTGAAGTGCTGGCTTCCGGCAAACTCAATTTGTATGTTCATGCCGATTTAAACCATGGTAGAACCTTTTATATCCGAAAAGCAAATGAAACCAGCCTCGTTGAAGTTCCATACTCAATACAGACCAAAAAATATTATAATGGTTTGGTAATAAACTCACTGGTAAACGGTTCTACTAATCACATCGATACTTTGAAGAAATATATGGCTGATGCAGAGCCACTTTATAGAGATATTGAACTGATTGAAACTCCAACAAAAACCAAGCTTGTGAAATTGATAAAAGAGTATAACTCTTTTACTAATGAAAAAACATATATAGCTGAACATGCCATTAAAAGACTGCCTTGTAATTTATATATATGTCCCGGATTATTTTTTACCAGCTTAAAAAGATATGTTTTATTGGGTGGAACCGAAGTGTGTATTGGATTTGCCAATACAAATCAGCATTATTTTCTCAAAACAGGTATTTTTCTGTCCTCTACCCGCGATTATGAGGCGAGTTCTGCAAATAGCGATTATGCAAAGCACACGTTAATCAAAGTGCCGCTGCAGTTTGAATACAGGTTTCCGGATAAACTTATTCAACCGCGTATTTCAGTCGGTTGCAATTACTATGCTGGTGATTCAATCAGCGTTGTACATCCAAGTGTTTCTGCCGGTATTAATCTAAAAGTTTCAGATCGGGTTTCATTTGTACTTATGCCGGGTGTTGAATTTAAAGGGTTCAGGTTTGTGAATCCTGTTTTGGAGTGGTTTAGCAGATATAACAATTATAGTCTTTTCACCGGAATTCAGATTAAATTATAAACTGCCATTTTTGTTTGGAAATAAAAGGCACTAAATCCTGTGAATTAAATCCGGAGTATGAACCATTTGGCTTTATCTGCGTTTACAGTTTTAAAAATCGAATAAAAAGTGCTCTTGTAATCCAAAAAAACACAGATTTTTATTATCTTTGGTGTTGTTGAAAGAGGAGTAAAGTTAATGAATTAATGAATAATGCATATTTGCAATGAAATAATTTGATAAATGTACTTTATTTTTGTTAAACAAACAGATAGAAAGAATTTCTATCTGTTTGTTTTTTAATTGTTTGGTGAATTGATTATAATCACTTAACGTTATTTCGGTTTATTTGTACTCTTACTTTCGATTTTCGTGTTAATTTTGTCGTCAATATATAAAACTAAATGGATAAATTGCGTTTTCAGAGTTTCGGGAGTGGTAGCAGTGGAAATTGTTATTATATCGGCAATGCGTCGAATGGTTTGTTAATAGATGCCGGGTTGGGAGTAAGAACCATCCGGAAGTGTTTGAAAAACCTCGGACTCGATTTTGAAAATATATGGGGTGTGTTTGTCACCCACGATCATGCCGACCATATAAAAGCGGTTGGACCGATAGGCGAAAAGCACCGCGTACCGGTGTACTCAACCCGTAAAGTACATGAAGGTATTCAAAGGAGTTATTGTGTAACTGAAAAATTATATTCCAGCCGGAAATTTATAGAAAAAGGAGAAACTGTCCAGGTCGGCGAATTTAAAGTAACTGCTTTTCATGTGTCGCACGATGCCACTGATAATGTGGGGTATACAATTGAATATAAAGAAAAAAGATTTACTTTTGCTACCGATTTGGGATTTGTAGGCGAAGAAGTTGCTGCTCATTTAACTCAAGCTGATTATCTGGTTCTTGAAGCAAATTACGATGAGCAAATGCTGCGGCAAGGATCTTATCCCATACATTTACAAAACAGAATTATTGCTGCAACGGGACATCTCAGTAATGAACAGGCAGGAGCATTCCTGGCCGGGAATTACAACGAGCGGATGCAACATATTTTCCTTTGTCATTTAAGCAGGGAGAATAATTTACCTGAATTAGCATATACAACCATTCAGAATCATTTGGACGAAAAGCAGATTACTGTAGGAAAAGACGTTCAACTGGTTACGCTGAACCGCATGAATCCATCGGAATTGTATGTTTTTTAATTGAAAAATCACCTCTTATTAACTACTTTACTATAAACTACGAACTACAAACAAAAAGAGTATGGCAGCCAATCTGGTTATTATTCCTACCTATAACGAAAAGGAAAACATTGAAAATATCATTCGTGCAGTATTTAGTCAACCGATTTCTTACCATATTTTAATTATTGAAGATGGTTCTCCTGATGGAACAGCTGGTATAGTTAAAACGTTACAAGCCGAGTTCCCGACAAGTTTGTTTATGGTGGAGCGTAAAGGAAAACTGGGTTTAGGCACCGCTTACATTGCCGGATTTAAATGGGCTTTGGAACATAGATACGAATATATTTTCGAAATGGATGCAGATTTCTCGCATAATCCGGTTGATTTGAATCGCTTGTATGATACGTGCGCCAATGAGGGAGCCGATGTTGCTATAGGTTCACGTTATGTAAGTGGAGTAAATGTTGTAAACTGGCCTATCGGCCGCGTTTTGATGTCGTATTTTGCCTCGAAATATGTTCGGTTTGTACTGGGAGTGAAAATAGCCGATACTACTGCCGGATTCAAGTGTTATCGTCGCGAGGTGCTGGAAACCATTGAGTTGGATAAAATACGTTTTAAAGGCTATGCGTTTCAGGTAGAAATGAAATACACTGCCTTCGAATGTGGATTTACACTGAAAGAAGTTCCGGTTATTTTCATAAACCGCGTGCTGGGAACATCAAAAATGAGCGGTGGAATTTTTGGAGAAGCATTTTTTGGCGTTATCCAGTTGAAAATAAGCAGTTGGTTTCGAAAATTTCCACAAAAAAAGAAAAACTAATGTGCTAATACCCTAAGGAACGAAATAACGTCTCGTTTCCGGAATTAAAAATTTTATTATTTGGTTGGAGTCAGAACTCCAACCTCCCAAACTAATCAACCAACTCCCCATATTATGCAGCTTATCAAAAATGCCACAATTGTAAATGAAGGACGAACTTTTGTCGGTTCAGTATTGATTGATGGTGAGCAAATCAAAGCCGTTTACGAAGCAAATCAGCCGATAGAAATTTCGGAGCCATTTACCGAAATTGATGCAGCCGGCTTGCTTCTATTGCCTGGCGTCATTGACGATCAGGTCCATTTTCGAGATCCTGGACTGACTCATAAAGGTGATATTTATACCGAAAGTAAGGCTGCTGTTGCCGGTGGTGTGACTTCTTACTTCGAAATGCCAAATACAAAGCCACAAGCTACAACTATCGATTTGTTGGAAGACAAATACAATCTCGCTTCGGAAAAATCATTTGCCAATTATTCATTTTTGATGGGTGTGACGAATGATAATATTGACGAACTTAAAAAAATAAATCCACGAAAAGTGGCCGGGTTAAAAATGTTCATGGGTTCATCTACCGGAAACATGTTGGTGGATAATAAAAATACGCTTAACCGCGTTTTTTCTGAAATACCATTGCTTATTGTTACCCATTGCGAGGATGAAGCTACTATTCAAGCTAATATACAGCATTATAAAGATTTATTGGGCGAGGATATTCCCGTTGAATACCACCCGCTGATTCGAACTGCCGAAGCCTGTTATAAGTCATCGTCGTTTGCGGTGGAACTGGCTAAAAAATACAATTCCCGCTTACATGTTTTCCATTTGTCATCGGCGTTGGAAATGTCTTTGTTTTCTTCGGACAAACCGTTACGGGAAAAAAGGATAACTGCCGAAGTGTGTGTGCATCATTTGTGGTTTTCAGATGCGGATTATGCCAAATACGGAAACCGTATTAAGTGGAATCCGGCTATCAAATCCGAATCAGATAGGGAAGCGTTGATTGAGGCTGTAAATTCAAATAAAATTGATGTGGTTGCCACCGATCATGCACCGCATTTATTATCCGAAAAAGAAGGCTCGTGCTTAAAAGCTGCTTCAGGCGGACCATTGGTTCAACACTCGCTTGTTGCTATGTTGCAATTGGCCAAGCGTGGCATTTTTACCCTGGAAAAAGTCGTGGAAAAAATGTGCCATGCACCGGCCGATTTATTCCGTATTGAGAAGCGTGGATTTATTCGTCCCGGATATTTTGCTGATTTAGTGTTGGTTGATCCAAATAAATCGTGGACGGTAACTCCAGAAAATATATTGTATAAATGTGGTTGGTCGCCATTTGAAGGTACTACTTTTGATAGTTCTGTTTTAAAAACCTGGGTAAACGGAAAACCGGTTTATGATAATGGAAAGTTTGATGAAACAGTTCGTGGACAGAGATTGCTTTTTGAAGTTTAATTTCGAATAATGCACATCGTATGAAAAGAAGAGGGTTAGTTTCATTAATTATTGGAGTACTTGTCATAGTAGTTGCTTCTGTAGCTTATTTTATTGTTTTCGATAAAAAGGAGGCTGCTTCGAAAGTTCAATATATTCACAATTACGGCGAAACCCAGGGGACAACTTATTCAATTGCTTATCAACAACCGGAAGGTGTTGATCTGCAGTCGAAAATTGAAGAGCGTTTACATCAGTTTGATATGTCACTTTCCACTTACATACCTAACTCTATTATTTCTCGTATAAACCGGAATGATACAACTGTAAGAACCGATTCGCTTTTTGAAACCATGTTTTATGCAGCGCAAGATGCGGCTAAACGTACCAATGGAGCACTTGATATAACTGTCGGGCCCCTTGTTAAGGCATGGGGATTTGCTTTCGGAAACAACGATCATAGTAAACTGCCTGATGTTGATAAGTTTTTGCCCTATATCGGGTATCTGAAAGTTCGTATAGTCGATCATAAACTTATTAAAGATGACCCGCGTATTTTGATTGATGCAAATTCAATTGGACAAGGATACTCGGCTGATGTGATTGCAGAATTGTTGGAAAAAAACAATTGCAAAAACTATATGATCGAAATTGGCGGTGAGGTTGTTTGCAAGGGGCTTAATGATAAAGGCGAAAAATGGAGAATTGGAATTGATAAAGCCATTGATGATTCTATAAGCACAAACAACGAATTGCAAACGATACTTTCATTGACAGATTGTGCCGTTACAACAGCAGGTGGCTATCGCAAATTTTACATTAAAGATGGAAAGAAGTATTCGCATATAATAAACCCCAAAACCGGCTATCCGGTGAACAATAATTTATTGAGTGTAACAATAATAGCTCCTACTGCAATTATGGCGGATGCGTACGATACGCCTTTTATGGTGTTGGGGGTTGATAGCTGCCTGAAAGTTTGTAAAAGTATTCCGGGAATGGAATGTTATTTGATATATGTCGATAAAAATGGCAAAAATCAGGTTGTCTATACCGAGGGTTTCAAAAAATACTTAACTCAATAAGTTTCAATAAAAAGACTAAAAGTATCTACTTTCGTTAAATACAAACAATTTATTTTTTTATTCCTGATTTAATAACTATTTTTGCAGTCCAAATTAAAATATGAAAAAGTACCCATTTTTTCTTTTAATAGTAGTTTTAACCCTCGTTTCGTGTAGCGATTATCAAAAATTACTGAAGTCCGATGATGCTGAGTTGAAATATAACAAAGCCGTTGAGTATTTCGACAAAGGTGATTTTATGCGTGCTTCAACGCTTTTCGATGCTATTGCAAGCTATTACAAAGGCACCGACCGTTCCGAGACTGTTTTAAACTATATGGCAAAGTCATATATGGGTCAGAAGGATTATTATTCGGCAAGCGAATACTATAAAACTTACGTAAAGACTTATCCTAAAGGTAAGTATGTTGTTGAGGCGAAGTACATGATCGGATATTGTTATTATCTTGATTCTCCCGATGCACGTCTTGATCAATCAGCAACGTATAATGCAATTGCAGCGCTTCAGGAATTTCTTGATATTTACCCCGAAAGCGAACGGGTTCAAGATGCAAATAAATTGCTGGAAGAATTGACTAACAAGCTGGCTTACAAAGCATATCTGAATGCTAAACTGTATTTCAACCTGGGCAATTATATGGGGAATAATTATGAGTCGGCAGTCATTGCATCACAAAATGCATTGAAGAATTATCCGACTACTTCCTATCGCGAAGAATTTGCCATGCTGATTCTCGAATCGAAATATGAACAAGCGGTTCAAAGCGTTGTTGAAAAAAGAATTGAACGTTATCGGAATACGATAGATGAATATTATAATTTTATCAATGAATTTCCGGATGGAAAACGCAGGAAACAGGCTGATAAAATCTTCAATGAATCGAAAAAAATTGTGAAAGAATAAAATAAAGTAACTATGGACTACAAGAAAGTTAATGCACCGACAAACACGATTTCACGTGATATGAACTCGATGAGTGCTAATATCGGAAATGTGTACGAAACTGTAAAGGTTATTGGTAAACGAGCTAATCAGATCAGTGTAGAGATTAAATCGGAACTGGATAAGAAATTGCAGGAATTTGCGTCATTTAACGAAAATATCGAAGAAGTTTTCGAAAATCGCGAGCAAATCGAAATTTCACGCTATTACGAAAAACTTCCAAAGGCGGTATTGATTGCAACGCAGGAGTTTTTGGAAGACAAAGTGTACTATCGCAACCCGATCAAAGATAAATTGAAATAAGAAAACATTTCATTTCTTTTCCTTCAGATAAAAGAATATTGTGCTCCTGGTGATACAATATTCTTTTATCTTTTTTTGTTTATGGGAAGTTCAATTCATTTTTGTATTTTTGTAAATCAGAAGTGCGAGAACGGATTTCCAAATCCGTTTAAGAAGTAATGAGTAAACAATGTAGTGTTGTAAATGAATAAATTGTAAATCAAAGTATGGCATTAAAAGGTAAAAAAATAATATTGGGCGTTACGGGTAGTATTGCTGCTTATAAATCGGCTCAACTCATTCGGTTGCTGGTGAAAGAAGGGGCTGAAGTAAAGGTTATTATGACTACTTTAGCTAAAGAATTCATTACTCCGCTTACTCTGGCAACCCTAGCTAAAAGCCCCATTCTCGTTGATTTTTTTGACCCGACCAATGGAAACTGGAACAGTCATGTCGATTTGGGACTTTGGGCGGATGCTTACCTTATCGCACCGGCTACTGCCAACACAATTGGGAAGATGGCTAATGGTATCGCCGATAACCTACTTCTGACGACTTATTTGTCGGCTAAGTGTCCGGTTTTTGTAGCTCCTGCCATGGATCTTGATATGTTTGCCCACCCGGCTAACCAACGTAACCTGGAGACGCTCAAATCAATAGGAAACCAGATTATTGAACCCGGAAGCGGTGAATTAGCAAGCGGCCTCGAAGGCAAGGGCAGGATGGAAGAACCTGAGAATATTGTCCGTTACCTCGATGATTTTTTTACTCCAAAGCCACTTTTGGGAAAAAAGATATTGATTACTGCGGGTCCGACATACGAAAAGATTGATCCTGTACGTTTTGTAGGTAATTATTCCACCGGAAAAATGGGTTTTTCGCTGGCTGAGGTTTGCGCACGCCAGGGGGCCGAGATTTGCCTTGTTTCAGGACCGGTTCAGTTGAAGACGATTCATCCCAACATAGAACGAATCGATGTGGAGTCAGCAGCCCAGATGTTTGAAGAGGTGACAAGCCGCTTTTATGCTGTAGATGGAGCTATCCTCTGTGCTGCAGTGGCGGATTTTACTCCCAAAGAAGCTGCGGAAACAAAGTTGAAACGCGGGAAAGATGATCTGATGCTGGAACTGAAACCTACGCAGGATATTGCAGCATTTGTAGGTGAAATGAAAACAGGAAGCCAGTTTATTGTCGGGTTTGCACTGGAAACAAATAACGAGGAAGCTAATGCGTTGAATAAGCTGGAACGAAAGAATTTTGATTTTATCGTTCTGAATTCGTTGCGGGATGACAATGCCGGATTTGGCTACGATACCAATAAAATAAGTATCATTCATCGTTCCGGAGAAAAGAAACAATTTGATTTGAAAAACAAGAATGCAGTGGCAGAAGATATTGTTGCTGAAATTGTAAGAATATTGTAATAATTCATAACTGTAATGAGAAACTTTGCGTTTTTACTGACTTTCTTTATGCTTGCCGGAATAACACAGGCTCAAGAGCTGAATTGCACGGTACAAATTAATTCCGACCAGGTTCAGGGGACGAATAAGTCTGTTTTTAATACGTTGCAGAAATCAATCACTGAATTTGTAAATAATCGCAAATGGTCGGAGATGACTTATACCAATGCTGAACGTATTGAGTGCAGCATGAATATTATTGTAAAAAAAGTGGAAGCCGATGCCTTTATAGCCGAGATTCTAGTACAGTCCCGTAGGCCGGTATTCAATACCAACTATAACAGCCCGCTCATTAATTTCAAGGACAATGAATTTACGTTTAACTACAAAGAGTTTGATATTCTTGAAATGAATGAAAATACGATTACGTCTAACCTGACCGCTGTATTGGCTTATTATTCTTACCTGATAATCGGTTATGATATGGATTCGTATTCACGGTTGGGTGGTACGCCTTATTTTCAGGCAGCGGAAAATATCGTAAATATAGCTCAGAGCGGAGATTTAGGCAAAGGTTGGAAAGCTTTTGACAGCAACAAAAACCGTTATGCGCTTATAAATAATATTCTGGATGAAGCTTTCAAAAAATACAGAAATTATTTTTATGAATATCACCGCCTGGGATTGGACGAAATGCCGATTAATGCTACCAATGCCCGTGCAAGGATTGCAGAAGGTTTGCCGCTGTTGCGAGAAGCTAATCGTGCCCGTCCTTCTGCTATTGTGATTGCAGCATTTCTAGATGCCAAAAACGATGAATTAATCAATATCTTCACTAAAGGTACTACCAAAGAAAAAGAAGAGGCCGTTCAGGTTCTTTCTGACGTAAACCCAACTCAAACGACCAGATACGAGCAGATTTTGAAATAATCTCAATGCTCAATGACTTGCATTTGATATCAAAACATGTCCTGGAAGGGAGAAATAAATAACTTACCATTCATTTATGCTGAAATCTCTACGTATTTCCAATTACGCATTAATATCTGAGCTTCACATTGATTTCGAGTCTGGTTTTTCTGTGATTACAGGTGAAACAGGTGCCGGTAAATCTATCATTCTCGGAGCTTTATCGCTCATTCTCGGACAACGTGCCGATTCTAAATACATTAAAATTGATGCTGATAAATGTGTAATTGAAGCTCAGTTCGATATTTCGGCTTATAAGCATTTGGATGATTTCTTTGCACAAAACGACTTGGATAAAGATGGTGATTATTGCCTGATTCGTCGTGAATTGACCAACAGCGGCAAATCACGTGCTTTTATCAACGATACGCCGGTAGGACTGAATGTAATTAAGGATTTGAGTAATCGGCTGATTGATATTCATTCTCAACACGAAAACCTCTTACTTTCCAACGATACATACCAGCTGGAAGTGGTTGATACCATTGCACAAAATGCTTCTTCACTGGTAACTTATCGACAAACTTATCAAGAGTGGCGTGGTTTGCAATCGGAACTGAAACAGCTACAGAAAAATGCCGATAAACAAGCTTCGGATATTGATTATATTCAATTTCAGTTTCAACAGTTATCTGATGCTGTTCTGGTTGAAAATGAACAGGCAGAGTTGGAAGTTGAACAGGAAACACTGGCGCATGCAGAAGAAATTAAATCGGAATTACTCAAAGCTCAACAGTTGCTTACTGATGAACAAATGTCACTTTCACTACTTAAAGAAAGCCTGACTGCTGTTTCTCGCATAAAAAACTATATTCCTAATGGCGATGACTGGTACAATCGCTTGCATTCATCATTGATTGAACTGAAAGATATTGCAGCAGAAATAACCATTTTCGAAGAAAGAGTGGAATTTAATCCGGCTCGTTTGGAATGGGTGGAAACCCGCCTAAGTGAGCTGTTTACGCTTCAAAAGAAATATAAAGTAACTTCTGTTGCAGAATTGATTGAACTGCGTGATGGTTTTGCAAAACAGCTCCATCAAATCGGTTCTTTTGATGAGGAGTTGGCTGCATTGCAAAGCAAACTTGATGCTGCTTATGTAAAACTTGAAAAAGATGCTAAACTTTTATCAGACAGTAGGAGTAAAGCCTGTAAGCCGATTGAAACTTATCTCGTAGAGCAGTTGACCAAGTTAGGGATGCCGAATATTCAGTTTCAGGTGTCTCTTTCAGCAGTTGCAGATTTTACCGAAAATGGAAAAGACGAAGTACAATTTCTTTTCTCGGCAAATAAAAATCGTGAAGTACAGCCGGTTACACAGATTGCATCGGGTGGGGAAGTGTCTCGTCTGATGTTGTCCATCAAATCATTGGTAGCGCATAAAGCTGATTTGCCATCCATTATTTTCGATGAAATTGATACTGGTGTTTCGGGCGAAATAGCTCACCGCATGGGCGATATCATGCAAGCTATGAGCAAGGATATGCAGGTGATTACCATCACACACCTTCCGCAAATTGCGGGCAAAGGAGCGCAACATTACCGTGTTTTCAAAGATGAAAGTGGCAAGCAGACGCAGACACATATTCAGCGATTAAAAACTGACGAACGGATTACCGAGCTGGCACAAATGTTAAGTGGTAAAAATGTGACCGATGCTGCATTGTTAAATGCCAGGGAATTACTTGGCTGCTAATTGTTTTCGTATTAAAATGCGTACTATAAAGTGTGATGAAATTGAAAATCCGATATCCTAATGGGTATCGGATTTTTTAATTTTAATGGTCTGCTATCAGATTCGTGCATTAATAATCTCACAAAAAAAACAATTATTGAAAAATTGCAGTTATAAATATAGGTAGTTTAAAGATGCTTTTACATTCAAATTTCTTTTTTAAAATCAGTTAATAATTCCGGTAAATGTCTATATTTGTGAACAGATAATTATTCTAAAAAAAAACTAGGATCGCATTCTGAAGACATTGCGCAACTTCTTACTTCTGATAAACAATCATGACAAGAAAGGACTGGTATTATGGAAAAAGAACTCAACCTCACTCTACCCGAATGGGTATTTCTCGATGGAAATTCGCCTTTGGGCGATGCTCTTGAAGGTCGCACGGTATTGCAACATATTCAAAGTTTTACCATACTGGAGATGATTGCCCTTGACGATGATGCTACTATACTAAATCCAACAGTAACGGTAAAAGAGTTTACCTATTCAAATATCTTTGGAGAAGATGAAAGGCATCTTGTACTTGTGCATTTCAGCCTGATTGACGATTCAGAATTAGATGGCATACTTGATAAAGCCATTGAGTTTTACAAGCAGTTCATGGACTGGGAAGATAATAGCCTTATTATAGAAGAAACCTCTAAGGATAATTGACAACTTAAATATGACTGTTCTGATAAACCTTTAATTTTTGACGATTAAGAATATGAAGGAAATTGACTATGACCGACTTCGGAAAGGTATGGTCGAATATCAGTTAAAAGGAAATGGCATACATAATCAATCGGTTCTGGAGGCATTTTTGAGTGTTCGGAGGCATATTTTTGTTCCGATTGAACTCAGGGAAAGATCGTACGATGATAATCCGTTGCCTATTGGTTTCGATCAAACCATTTCTCAGCCCTATATTGTTGCCTACATGATAGAAAAGTTTGATCCCGGCCCGAGAATGCGGGTGTTAGAAATTGGAACAGGTTCCGGGTATCAGACAGCTATTCTTTCTTGTCTGTGCAATGAGGTTTATTCTATAGAAATTAATGCAGAGTTAGCTAAAATGGCCAGGGTAGTATTTATTAAAGAGGACTTCCATAACATAAAAATAAAGATAGGAGATGGATATATTGGTTGGAAAGAACATGCGCCTTACGACAGGATTATTGTTAGTTGTGCGCCAATCGATATACCGCCAGCACTTATCGGGCAACTGGCCGAAGGAGGTAAAATGATTATACCTGCAGGTACAAGTTACGCTCAGAAACTATATTTGGTGGAAAAGAAAAATGGATTAATCAACCAAACAGAGTCGCTTCCTGTACGTTTTGTTCCAATGATTTAGGATTAATTTATTGAATATCTATCTTGATATGCATAATATCCCATTGACAAAAAAAGCTCCTGTATAATTAATTTCTACAGGAGCTTTTATATTCGTTCTTTTCTATTCAGCGTTTTTTCGCTGATTTATTATTCAGCTTTTCGGTCTTTTCAGCCATTTTTTTTATCCGGGCTTCACGCTTGGCTACTTTTCTTTCCTCCAATACAATTTTCATGTATTCGATATATGGTTCGATATAGCGCTTACGCTTAGTCTCCAGTAAGTCTGCCATGGTAATCATAATACCGGTTTCGTATACGGAACCAAAATCAGGATCGAAAATAGAACCGAAGAATCTCATGGTGTTACTCAGTCCAATATATGCATTAAATAAAGGGGGAATTGTTTCACCTTCTGTCCGAACTGCTTTTTGTAAAGCCTTATAATCGTCGGATGAGTCTATTCCTGTGAAAATCTTTTTTGCAATGAGTTTACTGTTTCTGCTAGCATGAATCGGATTAATCGGAGCAATCATTTTATCCGGATCCGGGAAATACCGGGACATGTATTCATAAATCAGTTCACGTGCCGTAATCGGATAATCTTCGTATATGGTAACTTTGCCAATAAAATAACGGGCATCTTTCACAGTGTGTATTAATGCTCCCAACCCATCCCATAAATTATCCAAGGCAAAAAGGCTTTTCATGCCCATTTTAGACGTTTGATAATCGGGTTGTACAAATGCTCTTCCCAACTCTATAGTGTAGGGAATATATTCTTTAATAAACTTGTCGCTGAACGTAAAGAGGTGTGACATTACAAACTTGGGTTGCCCGTTTGCTTCGAAGTCAACATCGTGCCCAGGCAAATATCTATAGCCTCCAATAATTTCCAGTGCGGTTGGATCCCATACAATCAACTGATAGTATGGCTTTTCCATGTAATCATACTCGTCTACATCGATTTCTTCTCCTGTACCACCTCCTCCGGAACGAAATGATAATTCACGTAAACGGCCAATTTCACGCATGACATTGGGTGAGTTATGAGCAGTAACAACATAAATCTCATTGTGAGCTTTGTTGGTTGGACGGAGAAATTTGTCTGTAGTAAGTTCTTGCTTAAGAATCTCTTTGTCAATAGGAGGAATAATCGGTTTCATCATATATACTTTGAAGATTTACCATTATTAGAATGGTAGTACAAAAGTAATTAATTTTTGAAGTAAGTTTCTATAGAATTATAGATTTTTGCTCTTGTACAGGAAGAAAATGATTTGATTTAATGTGTTTGTATTATAAATTGCACATATATGTTTAGAGTGTGCAATTTAATTAACGGTTATGATACTTTTAATTAATATTTTTATTGATCATAAGATTGTCTGTAAATTTATATTTTGTAGAAAATCCGATTGTGGATTGACACAACTACAACTGTTTGAGATAAGCCATTTGGAGAAAATTAAATATTTATTATAATAAAATGTATTTTCGATATGTTAAGTCGAAACTTTTTTATAGTTTTGTAAAAGTTTAATGTGTTAAGTTATTGTCTTTTTTGCATAGCGATTTAACGTACATAACTCAAGTAAAACTGAAAATAATACTTGTCGAAAATAATTAATTTCATGAATTTATCTACTATGTTGAACAAGGTTTATTCCTGCAAAACACTCACTATTAAACTGTTGTTTGTTGTTATAACTCAGTTGATTTTTTTACCTCTGTCGGCGACAGTATATGACGCTGTATTGGTTAATTACAGAACAGATTTGCAGATTAAAAATAATAAATTATATACAAACAAAAGTTATGAACTGATTATAAACAACAGGAAAGGAGAGGCGTATGCAGAAGTAAGCATACCTTATTCTAAAATGAATAAAGTGTCAAAAATTGAAGCATTTATTAAAGATAAGGATGGAATTCTGGTGAAAAATCTTAACTCTGGTGATGTCAAAGAGCGCAGCATGATGGCCGATTTTTCATTTTACGAAGATAATTTCGTGAAGGAATTCACTTTGATTCACAATGTATATCCATACACTTTATGTTATAAATACCAACAACAAGTAGATGATTTTTTTTATATAGATAACTGGACTCCTGTAATGAACAGTGATATACCAACGTTAAATGCTGTTTTAACGCTCGATGTGCCCGTGGATTATAAAATTGCTTTTTCACAACAACTTGTAGATAGTTGTGAAATTGATACGTTAGATAAATCGATAAAATATATATGGAAGGGATCATATTCCATGCAAATCGTGCCGGAAATATACGCGCCGGAAATAAGTAATCTAAAACCAATGGTGAGAATTGTACCAGACAAATTTAAATACGATCAGGAAGGTATGAACAGTAGCTGGAAAGCTTATGGTAACTGGGAATATAGATTAATTGAAGGTTTGAACGAATTGCCTGAGACAGAGAAGCTACAAATTGACAATTTGATTGAAGGAGTTAAGGATGATAAAGAAAAGGTGAAAATTTTGTATCACTATTTACAGGATGAAACACGTTATATCAACATTTCTATCGAAACGGGTGGCATGAAGCCTTATCCGGCATCATATGTTGCAACTAATAAATATGGTGATTGCAAAGCTTTATCAAATTATTTTAAATCAGTGTTGAGTTATGTTGGAATACCATCGTTTTACACCAATATTTATGCTGGTGATTTAATTAAAAATATCGATCTTAATTTTCCATCCATGCAGTTTAATCATGTTATACTTTGCGTTCCACTCCCGAATGATTCGCTTTGGTTAGATTGTACCAGCAATGGACCTTTTAATTATTTAGGTACATTTACACAAAACCGGGATGCTTTTCTTATCGACAAAGACAACAGTTTTTTTACACGTACCCCGGCACTATTGAAACAAAATGTACTTGAAATCCGTAAAGTTCTTATTAATTCAGATTCTGCCAATGTGCCAGTTTCTGAATTTCACAATACATACAAAGGCGAAAATTATGAAAGTCTGTTTGGCTTGTCGAGCTCGGTTAGTGAATCGAAAAAGTCACAACTGATTCGCAATAATTTTATTTCAACTGATGTCGATCTTCTAAATTATAACTTAATGCCGTCGCATCGCGATTCTGCAGTTATTCAGTTGAATTATACTGCCAAGGCTGATAAGCTTTTCCGCAAATATGGTAAAGATCAGTTGATTCGTATAATTCCATTTTCAATCCCGGTCTTTAAAGAGCCTTAAATAAGAAAGTATCCTGTGCAGATTAACTATCCTATTTATAAAATTGACACACTTGAATACAAATTACCTGTGGGGTATGCAGTAAGTAATTCATTTAATAATCAGACAATCAATTCTGTATTTGGTACTTATAGTATAGAGTTTCAGCACAATGAAAATGCTGTCGAAGTGATGAAAAGTTTTCATTTGAATGCAGGGAGATATTCATTGGAACAGTATGGCGATTTTTATAATTTTATTAAAAAAGTATCGGATATTGATTACAACAACTACATAGTTACTCTAAAAGAAGAATAGATTTTGAAACTGTTGCAACGAAATAAGTTCCACGTAATTATAAAACAATTATTTACACATGAAAAAGTTATTGACTATTGCTGTTCTTTTGCTCAGCATGCAAATGCAAGTAAATTCTCAAAATTTTGCGAATGAATACGGAAAAGTGAGTAAAGAAGATATTGACTTAACTTGTTATGATAAAGATAAATCCGCCGAAGCAGTTGTAATTTATGACATTGGGAGTTCATATTTTACACGTGCAAATGATAATTTCGAAGTAATATATGAAAGAACTACCCGGATAAAGGTTTTCAAAGAAGCAGGTTTAAAATGGGCCAGTATTGAAATTCCGTTTTATCAGGAAGGAAATATATTTGAACAAGTTTACGATATTGAAGCGTGCACCTATAACTTTGAAAATGGTGTTTTGACTAAAACAAAACTGGATCCGGAGAATTGTAAAAAAGAGAAGATTAATGAGTACTGGAACAACCAAAAGTTTGCCATGCCGAATGTAAAGGAAGGATCCATAATAGAGTATCGTTACAAAATCCGATCAGAGTTTTTGTTTCAGTTTCGTGACTGGGAATTTCAGTGGAAAATTCCGGTGATTTACAGCAAATATGTAGTAAAAATGATTCCTTTTTATCAATACTCGTGGATATTGCAGGGTGCTACTAAATTTACTTCTCAGAAATCATATGAAGACACAGGTATGGAACAGCAATATGGGTATGTTAAATACAGAGACATGGTTTATGAGTTCGTAATGAAAGATTTATCGGGATTTACGGATGAGGAATATATTTCATCAATAAACGATTTTATTATCAAAATAGACTTTCAGTTGTCAAAAGTTGTTCAGCCCAATGGTACAATGCAAAATATCCAGACAACCTGGCCTGAGATGATAAAAGACATGATCAAAAGCGATATTTTTGGGCAATACGCCGTAAAAAGTGAAAAGATGGGGCCAAAGCTACTGGATTTAAGTGTTTTCTCTGCTAAAACAATGCGTGAAAAATTCGATTCGATTATGAATTATGTTAAAATTAATTATAAATGGAATGGAATGTTTGGTAAATATGCATCAAAAACGCCAAAAGTATTTTTAAAAGATAAATTTGGGAATGATGCCGATGTTAACTTGTTTGCAATTGGTATGTTGAATGCAGCGGGTGTAAAAGCAACTCCTTTATTGGTAAGTACCCGCCAAAATGGGAAAATTAAACATGATTATCCTTTTAGTCATTTCTTTAATTATGTATTAATTTTAGCAGAAATTGATGGTAAAAATGTTTTAGCCGATGCCACGGAACCTTTAAAATTGAATGACCGAATACCTGAGGTGTGTATTAATGATAAGGGTTTGATAATTCAGAAAGATAAAGTTGAATGGATTAATATTCAATCTGTTGTACCTTCGAAGATACAGAAATTGGTAAAGGTTACATTAACAGACTCAACTCAGAATACTATTATTGAAACGTCTGCTACAGAATACGATGCGTTGGATTACAGGACGGATTATGGTGATGATAAAACTCTAATACAGAAGCGGCTGGTTGACAAAGGGTACGCAGTGGTTGATTCATCGATTATTGTAAAGAATCAAAGTAATATTATGCAACCATATATTTTTAGCTATAGTATTGTGAATAAACCGGAAAAGATAAATGAAAAAATATATATTTCTCCATTTATGCACGAGACTTTGACTGAGAATCCGTTAAAGCAGCAGGAAAGAACGTATCCTATTGACATGATTTATCCGGTAAGGAGGACGTATTATGCAGATATTCAAATTCCGGATGGATACAAGGTTGATTTTCTTCCGGAAAATGATAAAATACAAAATGATCAGTTTGAACTCGAATATACTATTGGCACAGCTGATAAAAAATTACTGGTTTCATTTACATATTCGTTTAAGCAGCCAGTTTATGATCCGGCTGAATATATGAAAATAAAATATTATTTCAATGAAATTGTAAAAAAAGGAACTGATAAAATAGTGTTGGCAAAAGAGTAGGAGATGATAAAAAAACGCTTCAGGGAAATTTCCTGAAGCGTTTTTTTATGATGCAAAGTAAAATTAAATTCTTTTGATATTTGCTCCCAACGCATTTAGTCGCTTGTCAATATCCTGATAACCTCGGTCAATCTGGTCGATGTTATGAATGGTGCTTGTTCCTTCGGCGCAAAGCGCAGCTATGAGCAATGCAATTCCTGCACGAATATCAGGAGAACTCATGACCGAAGCGCGTAAATGAAGTTGATTGCCTTGTCCGATAACGGTTGCGCGGTGTGGATCGCAAAGAATGATTTGCGCACCCATATCAATCAGCTTATCAACGAAGAACAGGCGGCTCTCGAACATTTTTTGATGAATAAGCACACTGCCTTTTGCTTTGGCTGCCACTACCAGAAAAACACTGAGCAAGTCTGGCGTAAGTCCCGGCCATGGAGCATCGGCAATAGTCATAATGGAGCCGTCGATAAACGATTCAATGGTATATGAATCCTGTTGAGGAATGAAAATATCGTCACCCTGTTGTTCCAGTTTTATACCTAAACGGCGGAAGCTGTCTGGGATAATTCCCAATTCATCGTAAGCTACATTTTTAATGGTTATTTCAGAAGCCGTCATGGCTGCCATGCCAATAAAACTGCCAACTTCAATCATATCCGGCAAAATGCGGTGAGTGCAGCCGTTTAATGATTTTACACCCTCAATGGTTAGTAAATTGGAACCAACGCCGGTTATTTTTGCTCCCATGGCATTCAACATCTTGCAAAGTTGTTGAAGGTAAGGTTCGCAAGCTGCATTGTAAATTGTTGTAATTCCCTCGGCCATTACAGCTGTCATCAGGATGTTGGCTGTTCCGGTTACCGAAGCTTCGTCCAATAACATATAACAACCTGTTAGTTTTTCTGCTGATATTTCGTAGCGTTTAGCAGCTGGATCATAACGGAAATCGGCACCTAGTTTTTGAATGCCGATAAAGTGCGTATCCAGTCGGCGACGGCCAATTTTGTCTCCACCCGGTTTGGGAATGCTGGCTTTTCCATAACGGGCTACCAGTGGACCTACAATCATTACCGATCCACGGAGCGATGCGCTTTTTTTGTAAAAATCGTCGGTATGCAGATAATCCAGGTTTACATTTTGAGCTTTAAATGTGTAAGTGTCAGCATTGACTCTGTTCACTTCAACGCCCATATCGCCTAAAAGACTTATCAGATTATTGACATCCAGAATGTCGGGAATATTACTTATTGTTATTGTTTCTGGTGATAGCAATACGGCACATATAACCTGTAAAGCTTCATTTTTTGCCCCTTGAGGTGTGATGGAACCACTTAAACGGCGACCGCCTTCGATTTGAAATGACGACATACTTTTCTGTTTTGTGTTTTTATTTCTTGTTTCGTGTTGTGAGATTGAGTGTAGAAAGAAATCCTTCATTTCAAGTTATTTAGTTCTGAATGAATCTGAAACCCAGAACGCCAAACAAATTGTTATTTCTTTTTCTTTGGTTTATTTTTCTTATTGAACAACACATCTCTCGATTCCACTAATTTGAAGAAATCCTCCGGAATATCCAGTTTCCCTTTCGAGAGTTCGCGTAAATCATCAAAGATTTTCCGGTCGTCCACCACTTCTTTGTTCCAGGTCAGGAAACATTTTTTCATTTGGTTGGCAATCAGTCTGATTAGCTCATTTTTTTCTTCTCCATCAGGATATTGAGCCACTTTCTCAATCATTTCTTCCAACGTGCGACCGTAATGCTGGTAACGAATACGTGAATTTTTGTAGGGTATTGCCTCGGGGCGGGTGTAAAGGTTTTCTGCTAGCAGAATTTCATACGGATAATCTATATCCAGTTTAAAATCGGACATGATAGCCACGTGATCCCACAATTTGTGCTTGAAATCGTTTACATCACGTAAGTATGGAAAAAGATTTCCCATAATGTTGATAATCGTTTTCACGCAACGGGTACGTTCCTCACGATCTTCAATGGTAAGCGCATGAGCTACCATTTGTTGTATGTTTCGCCCATATTCGGGCATAATCAATTTTCCTTGTAAGGTTGTATATTCCATCTTGAGTTGAATGTGTGATAAAGTACAAAAGTAACTATTTTTTTTGAATTGCCATTACAACAGGGTCATCTAATAGGAGAGGCAGGAACGAATGTTTTGGTCTCTCACTTTCGGTATTTTAAAACGAACTGCATTTAAGTGTAAAATACAGTTCGTTTCTATGATAAATCATTTATATGGTAGTAAACTCAGTTGTATCCTTAATCACTTAATAATCTCTTTTATCCAGTTTGTTATTGTTTCCAATGCCAATGGTGAAATGGTTTGCTCTATATCACCGTATTCTTTTGGTAATCCTGTTTTGCATTCTTGGAATAGATGGTTTAGTCCGGGTAGTTCTTTGGTGGTTACATTTTTGTTGCCCCCTTTTTTTAATGCTTTTTCGATAGCCAGAAGATTTACGCTCGATGGGACTTGTAAGTCTTTATCCCCGTTGATGGCTAGCACAGGGCATTTTACTTTTTCAAGTATTGAAGCTGGATTGTACCGGATGAAGTTTAGCATCCAGGGAGAAATTGTCTGGTTCAATTGTAGTTCTATGATGTCATTCACCGATTTACCTTCCTGAATTTTCATGTATGGTAAATCTTTTGATTTGGCTAGTAAATAATCAGTCATTCGGGTTTTAAGCGTATCTTTATCTGATATTTCGTTCACCAGTTTATAAATATGCGTATTCAGTTCTGTTGTGATTCTCAGGTCTTCTTCTTTCATTCCTGAGGCGCGTCCAATCAGTGCTTGTTGGCGTAACAGCAATTCACTGCCGGGAATAGCGGTGCCTGCCATCAAAACAATATACTTTATGTCTTTACAATTTGTAGCAACGATGGGAGCAATGATTCCACCTTCGCTGTGACCAATCAGGCCAAGTTTCTTTTTGTCAACATCATTGCGTGTTTTCAGATAGTTTACAGCTGCTTCCACATCAGCTGCAAAATCATTCGTGGTGGCTTTTGCAAAGTTTCCTTTGGAAGCATAAGTTCCACGGTCGTCGAAGCGTAGTACACCTATGCCTTTACGCGCCAGGTAATCAGATAATACCAAAAATGGTTTGTGTCCCATCAACTCTTCATCCCGGTTTTGTGGTCCGCTTCCGGTAATTAAAACCACTACCGGAAATTTACCATCTTTTTTCGGTAAAGTCAGCGTTCCGGCAAGGATTATACTGTCATTTCTATTTTCAAAAGTAACTTCTTCTGAATAATACGGATAGGGTTTTACAGGATTCTGAGGTCGTTTTGTTTCCGTTTTTTCAACAGCTTTACGTGTCAGAATCAAGGGAAATGACATGCCGGCCTGATTGAATGTTCCTGTTACAGTTTCATTATTGTCAAAAGTTCCGCTGTAATTGATTTTTGCTGCATCCAACTCAAGGGTTAATACCTGATTCTCATAGCTAGTCTTACTCATAGGAATGTCTTTTGCACCTTGATCGGGACTATCCATGGTAGCCGTGTAGCCAGTTTCCGTTTTAGTAATATGAAATACAAGACGTAGCTGCATACCTTGTACTTTAAGTGCTCCATTCCATTCGCCCGTTATTTCCTGAGCAAAAGTTGTCAGCACAATAAATAGTAGTGACAACCCCAAAATGATTTTCTTCATATCTATCGAATTTTATGTGTTAGTACATTCGAAATTGAACAAAAGGGCTCAACCAATTATAGTAGCTACAACTTTACGGCTTTTGCCATGCAGGCGGAATTCACACAGATAAATTCCTTGCCAGATACCCATATTCAATTTGCCTTTGGTAATGGGAATGGTTAAACTTACACCCACTATCGACGATTTGGCATGTGCTGGCATATCATCGTCGCCTTCAAGCGTGTGTACGTAATACGGTTCATTTTCGCGAATCAAATTGTCGAAAATACGAGCCATATCAGCTTGTACATCAGGATCGGCATTTTCGTTAATTGAAAGTGCCGCAGAAGTATGCTTCAGAAATAACTGCAATAATCCGGTTTCGGGCAATTGGGGTAGATGGGCAACTATTTCGTCGGTAATCAGATGAAATCCACGGTTGTGTTGGCGAAGTGAGAATTCAGTTTGAGAAATCATACATGTTTGAATTATATTTCCTGCAAATATAATTCATTAAGACAAAAATTACGCATTTTAAAAGTATTGATTTGATTAAATTTACAGGTTTGATAGTTAGGAATGTGATAAGCTATAAAATTCCACAAAAACTAAAACATTTGCATGTGTTATATGTTTTTAAATACGATATGTGATATTGTCTCAATATAGTAATAAGTATAATTTGCGAATTCTTTGAGTCGTTGAAAATAATATTCTACATGGAATTTACATAATCTTTAGGATGAGGATTATATTTTCAAAAGTGAATTTTGTTTATTCGTTGTGAGAATTGCAAGATATTCAAAATTTTGAGTAAAGTTCCATTAAATTTACATATCAAGAAATAAGTCTATTTTTTACTAATTAATTTATAGCCAAATGATATTAACAGAAAATTTAATCAGCGAACATAAAGACATTATAGAATTATTAAAAATAATGAATAAGATTGCAAATAATATAGAGTCAAAAAATGTTTTTTATACTACTGATGTTGAAGATATTATCGAATTTCTGAATTTTTTCATTGATAAAAGCCATCATTCAAAAGAAGAGATTTTTTATCAGGAGCTTGCTTTGTCTGAAGTATCGAAAGAAAATGCACCAATTAGCGTTATGCTTTATGAACATGTGCTTACCCGAAAATATATGAATGATATTAAGAGTTGCATTGAAAATTGTAAAGTTGGAAATAATTTTTCACAGGAATTATTAGCTGAGAGCCTGATAAACTATGTTAGATTAATAAATAATCATATTAGCAAAGAAGAGAATATCATTTTTCCAATGGCAAATAAAGTGTTCACCAAAGAAAAAGAGGATGAGCTATATCAGAAGTTTAAAAACGTAGAGGAAAAAATAGAAGTGCATGGATTTCAGGAACGTTTCCATAAATTATTGAAAAAATTGAAAAGCAATTATCCTGATTAAATTTATATGCGGCAGTATTTCAGGGTCGTAATTTCAAAAACAAATAAGGGGTTTCAGTTAATGAAGCCCCTATTTGTATTTATGAATTGTTTTACGACTTTATGGGTAGTGAGTTTTTTGTGGTTCTTTTTATTGTTTTCGAATTCTGTTAATTTAAAACCTACTTACATTTGCTCATAAACTTTTCGATATTTACCACGACGCGTTCGTGAGTTCCTTCTCCAATTAAATCACCACTTGAATCGGTTGCTTTTAGTTCAAAGCTGTATTTTCTACCATCGACTTCTGTTATAGTAGCCGTGCAGCAGATTGTTTCTCCTATTGCACTCGCTTTTAAGTGCTTCATATTAATGGAAATGCCGACACTGGAGCTCCCTTCAGGAAGTTCGATAAGTTGCATGGCTGTATTCTCCATAAGTGCAATAAGTGCCGGCGTTGCAAATACAGGGAGTAGCCCTGAGCCGTATTGATTTGCTGTTTGGTTTTCTTCAACCAGGATGGTTTGTGTGAGTGAGTTGTTTGGCATGATGGTCTGTTTATTGTTTTTTTATGTATTTTTTGTTTTTGATTAGCAGATAACTGCGGAAAATCTGAGTAAGCCAAAATTGTTTGTGGCGAATCAAGAAAAGCATTAGTTTTTCACCTAGCCTAAGTTGTTTTATGCAATGTTTTTCTTCTGTATGAAACATGTTCCCATATTCTTTCCTAAGTTGAGAAGAATTAGTTCCAAACAGTAGTTGAACCTTGCTTTGCAATTTAGGAAATTCAATTAATTTTTGATATCTCTCAAATAGGTTTTGCTCTATAAGAAAACTATCCAGGAGCATCCAAAATTGGATTAAGTTTTCAAAATGCATGCGATTGATAATCCTTGTAATAGAATTTGTATTGTGCTGAATGTAATGGTAGAATGCTTGATCAGTTTTTACTGTTTTATTTGCAAAATAATAAATTCGAGTCATAATATGCCAATCTTCGCAGTAGTTTAGATTTTCAGGGACTCTGCAATCGAATCGTTTATATAAAGAGCTTTTTACAAGCTTATTGCACATAGATGAAGATGTTTCTTTATGTAGGATCATATGAATGAAATTATCCTCTGATTTGTCGTAGATTCGGTCGTTAAAAATAACTGATTTGTTTTCAAACTCAATAATTAAATTCGAAACGACAACATCCGCATCCTCTTCTATGGCTTTATTGTATAATACTTCAACCATTTCCGGTTCAATATAATCATCGCTGTCTACAAAAGAAATAAAATATCCATTAGATGCATCAATAGCTGAGTTTTTTGCTGCTGCTGAACCTCTGTTTGTTGGGTGGTTGATGATCCTAATCTTATTCTTTCTATTTGGATATTGTTCTATAATTTTTTGAAGCTTTTCAATACTGTCATCAGGAGTTGCATCATTCACAAAGATATATTCAATATCTTCAAATGTTTGATTAAAAAGGCTTATAGCGCACTTTTCAATATAGGCTGACGTTTTGTAGACAGGAACCAGAATGGATACTTTCGGAATCATAGCAATTTTTTAGTTTTTATAAGGTAATTACAAAATGCTATTTCGCATAATCCGGAAAGCGTAAGAGCCAGCACAATTACGACTATGCTTTTGTGAATTAGAATTCCTACAACACCTAAGATGAGAAACGATACAAGTGCAACAATTTGATTTAATGTTACATAATAATACTTGTTCAATGGTACAAATATGAAGCTGATATATGATCCGACTACTAACCAAACAAGGATTGTTACACTGAGAATTAGAGCTAATGGATATGCACTTAACATCTCAGTACCTCCCAGGATATAAATTATCCAATAACCAAATATGGCTATAAATAAACTAACTGATATTCCAATCCAGGTTTCGTAGCGAATAATTTTTTTTACTAATTGCTTTTCAATTTTGTCTATTACCTGAGGGAAAAGTGCGTTGTTAATGCTGTAAGTCAAAATGCGCGGAATGGAGATCACCTTTTTTGCTAAATCATATATGGCTACATCTCTCATTCCAAAAAAAGTACCGATAATTATTGTTGCTGTTTCCTCTTTTAGCGTGCCAACTGCCGACGACCAGAAAAAGGGCAATGCATCTTTAAATTGTTTTTTTAATGAGCTAAATGGTACAAACCTATAATTGATATTTTCATTTCTTTTTAAATATATGACTGTAATAATTCCAATCGTAATCATAATACCAGAAGAAATGGTCGCATAAATCCATATATCTTCCGCTTTTTTTATAAATAAAAATATGAAAGGTAATGATACTATTCTGACTGAAACTTGAATGATGGTTAGCACCCGCATTTTCTGAATTCCCTGAAAAAACCAGTTAGGAATGAGAATTTCTCCAAAAACTTGCGTGAAACAAATTGTATAAATGAACCAATTGCTTCGTATGGTTTCTATACTCAAAACTAAACAGACAAATACTACAACTGATATCAGAAATAAATAGCATTTGGCTGTGAAAACATTAGCTATTTGTTCGCTTTTTATTTCGTAACTTTCTCTGTTTGTTGATACTGCTTTTACTGCAGGAAAATTGAATCCAAATGAAATGAAGCTAATGAAAAAATTGGTAACTGTTAATGAGAAGATATATAGTCCAAAGCTGTTGGCTCCAAGAATCCGAATTAAATACGGATATAATAGTATTCCAAAAGCAGAGTTTATAACCTGTAAAACAGTCATAAAGAAATAATTCTCTACGACTTTAGAGTTCTTGGAGGTTATTCTCTTTATTTGTTTGAACTTACTCATTATTGATTAATTCGGAGTTGTAGAATCATTTTTCTAATGATGACTGAATGTGGTTCGTGAATTGTTTTTTAATTAATTCCCAATTGTATTTTTTCTTTGAACTGTCTAATGCATTTTTACACTGAAGATTGTAAAATTCTTTATCAGTTATGCATTTTTGAATGTAGTTGGCAATGGACTCAAAATCTTTAGGGTCAACTAATTTTCCAAAATTGAAATCACTTATTTCTTTTTTTATTGAATTAAGGTTCGAATAAATAACCGGTCTCCCACACGCTAAATAGTAGAATAATTTTATTGGTAAACAGTGTGTGTTTTCAAAATCCTTTTTCCGTAAATCGAAGAAAAAATCTGTATTTCCAATCATTTGGCAAAATTCTGTAAATGGCATGAAATTGTGTTGTTCGATATTAATATTTTTTTCCAAAGAAGCACCAATGTTTTCAAAATACATTTTGTCTTTTTCACTAGCATAATAGCCGATAATCTTTAAATTGAAATTTAGATGAGGTGTTCTTTTTGCAATAAGTTGAATTGCATTTAAAACCGAATAAACACCTTTGTCGGCATTAATAACTCCTGTATAAAGAAAATTTAGTACATTCCCAGTTCTTTTAGGCGGATAATGTTTGATATAGCTCAAGTCAGGATAATAAGGCAGAAGAATGAATGGCTTCCAGAATGTAAGTATTCTAAAAGGAATTGATTTATAGTATTCTCCAAAAATAAAACTATCGGTTTTAAAGCCTGCTAATAGATTGAAAGATATTAGTATGATTGATTTTATCCATTTTTTTATTCCTTTCGTGTTGGGGAAATTCTTTTTTGAAGGATACCATTCTGTGACATCGTAAATAATCTTGACTAAATACTTTTTTCTGTAAATACTTGCTGCAAGGACAGACATGGGTGAATCACAAACGATAACATCAGGCTTTATTTTGCTTAATTGTTCGATTATTTTAGTTTTCTTTTGGGTTTGACTCAACGAATAGTCGTTGTAAGAAGAAATTATTATTCCATCAATGTTTGTATTTAATTCTTCTTTTGTTGATGTAATATATAATTGATATCGGCTGTTCGAAAGACTTTTAGCTTGGTGGTAAAAAACTCTGTCATCTAATGAATAATGACCTGTGTTAACGAAAATAATTTTCTTGGTCATTTTGTATTTATTTTATCAATTAAAAACGCTGGGCGAAACCGTTTTAGAATATAATAAGGATGATTTGTGGCTCCAAAGCCTTTATAAAAGCGAGCAACACCTTCAATTCGTGAACCTTCGAAATCAAAGCATTTTTCTTTTTCTGCATTTTCCTGAATTAATTTATTAATGAGCAGGAACATAGCCGATGCTGCTTTACCTTCTGTGTTTGAAACCGGCAGTAGATTTATTAATTTGTTGCTGGATTGTGCTAAACACAGTCCGGCAATGAGATTGTTTTGTGCGGAATAAATTCCGTAAAGAGTCAATGCATTTACAGAAATCCCCGTCTTTATTAATTTTTCAAGCAGTGAACGAGTAATTGTTGAATGTTTTTTTTCAACAGCTGAATAAAAATCTAAAAAATCTTTTAAGGGCAAATTGGATTTAATTTGCAGGTTTAATTTACCTGCCTTTTCTATATTGCGTAGTGTGTTTCTTGAGTACGAAGACACAATTTGAGTGTACGGTTGATTCAGATCAAGAATGAAATTAGGATAAATTAATGCTTTTGAATATGAATTATGTTCATTCAGGTTTATTTCGTAGCTGAAATAAGGGATCTCTTTTATGAATTCTTCAACTGTGTTTTTGTTGATTTCATGTGTGGAAAAAATTCCCAATTGTTGGGTGAGTATTGGTTGTACCAGATAAGGTATTTTGTATTTACTCTTTACCGGCAATGGCATTATGTAATCGTAATTTTCGCTAACTAAGGCCTCCCAACCTGGCGAAACGACATCTAAATACCATGAATAAGCATAAGTTAACTGATTGTGGGATAGATCAATCTGTCTATCCCAGCGCTTACGGTCAATAGCGTCATTTCGCAGATGTGTAATTTTCATGTTGGAGTTTAACAAAAACATAAACAAAAGTAATAGATTTTCGGGATAAAACAATATGATTTGCCAGTAAAATAGCAGTTAGTATTAAATTGCTCAAAATGGTTAGTTGGTGTTTTGAGAATATGTTTTTTAAGCAATTATTTTTTTATTCCGAAAGAAAACTGTAATTTTGAACGCTCAAAATAAAGATATTTAAATTATGGCAAAAGAAGTAGTAGCAAGTCCGGGTGCAATGTATAATGCACTTACCAATGGGAGTAAAATTGTTGGTAAAATCTTCGCTGACAGCGATTTTAGAATTGATGGTGAAGTTGAAGGAACTATTACTTGTAATGGAAAAGTAGTAATTGGGCAAAAAGGTTATCTGAAAGGCTCAATTTCTTGTGTAAATGCAGAAATTATCGGGTCGGTAGAAGGGGATGTGGTTGTGAGCGAAACTTTATCTTTACGTGGATCTGCAATTATCAAGGGAGATGTGAAGACAAAGATATTGATGGTTGAGCCAAATGCAGTTTTCAATGGCACCTGCTCAATGAAGGATTCAACAGACACATCGGCTGCAGAATAATCAAGGATTTAAAAGAAAATAAATGGCAGATATGCTGACTTATTATACTAAATTCAATAGTTCGTTAGAAATTAATTAACTTTAAGCGGCGATAGTGCCGTATAATAATAGCTCTTTGACATTCTGGTTATTTTTGAGTATGTTTGGTTTAATAGCAAACATTGCAATAAATCT
>Ga0079306_1000410_pt1 | contig 40515 bp, 29 predicted proteins | sample Methanotroph_Enr_FD_79181 | JGI IMG/M metagenome (GOLD analysis project Ga0079306, IMG submission 79181) | Enriched soil microbial communities from Old Woman Creek wetland in Ohio, USA - Methanotroph_Enrichment_5 | ecosystem: Environmental > Terrestrial > Soil > Wetlands | place: USA: Ohio... | reverse complement strand
TTAACATCCAATGGAGCCGTACTTCCAATTTTGATAACCACTACAGCCAGGACAGCCCCTCCAACTACAGGAACACCTACGAATTGTATTACAAGGTGGATAATGGCGATTACAACTTGATAACCACGGTCCCGAATTCACAGTCACTGTATAGTTACAGTTATGCATGGACAGTGCCTGATGTGGCCGGCTCAAATATCAGGATCAAGATCATCGCAAAATGGAACACATACGCTATGGGTGGTGCACACTTCTGGACCGATTCTTCTGATGTGGTTTCCCCTGCGGTGAACCCCAGCGGCGAGATCACAGTGACTAATCCCAACGGAGGTGTTACACTAAATGCACTTACCAATTATAACGTTACGTGGACGGCTAATGGAACCAGTGGCTTTTACGATATTTTATACAGCATCAACGGCGGTACAAGTTATAATACCATTGCAACAAATGTTACCGGAACAAGTTATTCATGGAATGTGAACAACAACCCGGGAACGAATATGTTTGTGCGCGTACGCGACAATCAGAACACCTGCCGCAAAGATGCCAGTGATTTTTCCAATACCATAATTGCAGCCATGCCGGTATTGGCATCCCCTAATGGTGGCGAAGTTTGGAATGTAAACAGCACTCATAATATTACCTGGGCCACGAACACCATCATTTCCGGAGGCAGCGTCTTTATTGAATATTCGCTAGACAATGGAGTTACTTACAATACGGTTATTGCCTCAACACCCAACACGGGAAGTTATAGCTGGACATTGCCTTACGTTCCCTCCGCACAGGCCAAAATCAGGATCAGTGTTGTTGGAGAACCATTATTATATGATATCAGCGATGCAACGTTTACCATTCTGGTGCCGACACCGGTAGTCACTGCACCAAACGGAGGAGAAACATGGTATGCAGGGGAAATCAGGAATATTACCTGGCTGTCTTCAACATTTTTCAGCAATACGGTAAATATTCAGTATTCACTTGATGCAGGCAGCACCTGGGTTAACATTGCCACAAATCAAACAAACTCCGGTTCATATGCATGGACACTTCCAAGTTTGAATTCTGCCAATGCACTGATCAAAGTGAGTAATTATACCAATACTTCGGTATATGATGTCAGTGATGCTTTGCTGACGCTGAGGCCCTGGGTAAGAATCATTACACCCAACGGCGGAGATATTCTTGGATCATGCACCCAGACTACTATCGCTTTTGAAAAAGCACCAACTCATACAAGTTTCAATATCGAATATTCTGTTGATAATGGCTCTAACTGGATTGCTTTACAAACGAATCAAACCTACACGAACACTATAAATACATACAGCTGGACCATTCCTAACAGCCCGACAACTCAGGCATTGATAAGGATAACACCATATTCGTTCCCTGCTAAGGCAGATATCAGTGATGCAACATTTACCATCAAGAAGGCTGTAACTATTGTCCAGCCTAATTATGGCGGTGTTCTGGTTATCGGGTCCTCCTACGCGATTGAATGGCTGAGCGACGGTATCTCTAATATTTATGACCTGAAATATTCGTCCGCTGGCCCTGCAGGCCCGTTTACCAATATAATCCTGGGATTTAACACTTCCAATAACACCTATAGCTGGACGGTGCCAAATACGCCATCAACAAATTGCTACCTCAAAATAAGTGATAATGTGAATTCCTGTAAAGAAGACATCTCCGATCTGGCATTTACCATTTCTGGTACTGCAAATCCGATCACGGTAACTGCACCCGATGGTGGCGATACGTTGAGCGCTTGCCAGGCATATAATATTACCTGGACTGAAACTGGTGCGCCGATTGGCAATTATAATATTTCCTATTCGGTTGATTACGGGGTTAATTGGGTTCCGATTGTCTCAAATCATATAACTAATTCCGGATATTATACTTGGATAGTTCCGAATATAAATGTCTCCGGCGCCCTCATCCGTGTTCAGTCGGGGTTAAACCCGCTGGTATTCGATTACAGTAATGCCCTGTTTGTGGTCAAACCGGGAAGATTATATACCAATGAAGATGTAACATTATGTTCGGGAAGTTCCGTCCAGCTCAATACTAGCGGCGGATCAAATTATTCATGGTTGCCTTCATCAGGATTAAGCAATACGACCATTCCCAACCCAATTGCTACACCTTCAAGCACTACCCAGTATACGGTAACATCCAATTCATCGGGTTGTTTCTTGCAGGATACGATTTTGATTACTGTAATTCCAAGTACCGGGCTCACGGCAAGCGTATCAATCAGTCCTTCCACAGGTACTGCCATCTGCAGCGGCACGCCGGTTCTTTTTGTCGCTACTCCTGTAAATGGCGGTTCAACCCCTGTTTATAACTGGAAAAAGAATGCTGTGAATGTCGGAACAAATACTTATACATACACCGATTCCGGCCTGGCCTCAGGTGATGTCATCACGTGTATCATGATGTCATCAGTGCAATGTGTGGCTAATAATCCTGCCACCTCAAATGCTGTTACGATGACAGTTTTCGAGAATGTGTCCCCATCTGTATCTATTTCAACATCCGGTAACTCTGTCTGTGCAGGAACAAATGTCACGTTTACAGCTGCTCCGGTAAACGGAGGAGCGTCTCCTGTATACCAGTGGAAGAAAAATGGCAATAATGTCGGAACAAATTCAAATACTTATGCTGATGCTTCACTGTCAAATCTTGACTTAATTAGTGTTGAGATGTTATCGAATGCAAGCTGTGCAAGCCCACAGCTCGTCTCTTCCAATTCCATATTAATGACTGTGAATCCGAATGCCACACCTTCGGTGGTTGTCTCAACACCTTCAACTACTATTTGTTCGGGAGCGTCTGTCACATTCACCGCCACGGTGACAAATGAAGGCACTACTCCTTTCTATCAATGGAAAATCAACGGTATGAATACCGGCACAAATTCCAGCACCTTTACTTCGGGGACCCTGGTAAACAATAATCAGGTATCATGCACAGTTACGTCAAGTAATGCTTGTAACACCATAAATCCGGTTTCTTCAAACATAATTGCAATGACCGTTCTTCCTTCGCCTTCAGCACCTGTAGCATCAAGCAATTCGCCTGTTTCTGCAGGCTCGGTCCTTGACCTTTATGCAAGTACTATTGCAACTGCTACCTATTACTGGACCGGCCCGAACGGATTCAATTCCTCCAGCCAGAACCCGGTAATTCCCAATGCAACCCTTTCCATGAGCGGAAAATATTATGTTTCTGCAACTGTAAACGGGTGTACAGGTTTAGCAGACAGTACTGTAGTTGTTGTGTCTGCAACACAATTGCCTGTAACCATTTCAGGGGTGGCGATAAGTGAAGCCGGCAGTTTTATCAATGGAGTTAAACTGAAACTCACAGGGGGAAGCATTGATTCAATGTATACTTCCGCAAACGGACAATACCAATTTGAAGTTTTACAGGGCGCAAACCAGGTTATAACACCTTCAAAAAATAACGACCTTATCAGTTATAACGGCATTTCTTCATTTGATATCATTCTTATGCAACGCCATATCGGCGCCGCTCAATTACTAGGTTCACCGTATAAGATCATAGCTGCCGACGTGAACAGTTCCGGAACAGTAAATGCCATTGACATTGCAATTACCAAGGCATTGATTTTACAAAACATAACAAGTTTCCCGGGAAATAAACTCTGGTCGTTTGCAAATTCATCTTATGTTTTTGCTGATCCTATACATCCTTTCCCTTACGAAGCTTCTAGATCGTATAGCAATGCTGCCGCGGCTTCCGACCAAAATTTCATTGGTATGAAGCTGGGTGATGTGAACAACAGCTGGGATCCGTTTATTTCAAAAGTACAAAGCTCCGAGACTATTACCATGGGCGCTGAAGACAAGGAAACAGCTAACGGAACTATTGTCGAGGTACCTGTTACAGTTAAAGATTTCAACAATATCAGCGGTTTCCAGTACACATTAGGCTGGGATCCGGCAGTTCTGGAGTTTGTGGAAGTCAATAATGCTGCTTTGAATATGGACTATGGGACATTACAAACTTCGAACGGAAAACTCACCGCATTATGGGCTACAGACGATCTGAACGGATTAGATATCAGCGACGGACAGGCAATTTTTGTATTGAAATTCAGGGTGGTTGGCCATATCGGTGAATCTTCCGTGATATCAATTAACTCTGACATTACACTTATGGAAGCTGTGAATAAAGACCTGGAAGAAGTAACAATAAATGTGGAGGCCGGGCTGGTGAAAATTGTCGGCACAACAGGTATTGACCAGGTTGGTTCTGAAGAATACCAATTGTTACAGAACGAACCAAACCCTTTTGCAACGTCAACAAAAATCACCTTTAGCATTCCAGTCAGAGATGAAGTGTCCATTTTTATTTACGACATTTTTGGAAAAGAAGTCGCGGAATTCAAGGGTACTTACAGCAGCGGAAAGCACAGTATTATATGGGACGGCACAGATGCTAACGGAAGCAGGTTAAGTGTGGGTACGTATTATTGCCGAATGCAAACGGGAAATTATATTAATGTCAGGAAAATGGTATTATTCAAATAATGAATTAAACGAATATCATTATCGCTGAAAGTTATGAAAAAACTAGTAATTAATATTATTTTCCTGCTGCTGATCTCTTTTAATCTACCAGCAAATGTGACGCTGTTAATGGGCCATCACACTGCTGCAGAAGGCACACAGGTTATTGTGCCTGTAAAAGTGGTGGATTTTGCAGCTATTGTTTCTGCCCAGGGAACAGTGCAGTTTGACCAGACAATCATCTCTTTTGTATCTGTTCAGGATTTCGGACTTGCTTCTCTTGATGAGGGCAGTTTTGGTACCAGCCAGACAGCAAACGGGAAATTGATGTTCATCTGGACCGATCCTGACCTTGGGGGAGAATCGCTGCCCGACAGCGCAGTCCTGTTTACAATAAGATTCAATGTTATCGGGGTGCTGGGGCAATCAAACGCTTTGTCGTTTGTGAACCTGCCCACCGTGATGGAAGTCATGAACAACTCGTTCAATCAGGAAACCCTGAACCTAATAAACGGAAGCGTAACTATTCAGAATTTAGTGTTGCCTTCAGCGGTGACATTGAAATTTGATTCCGTGAGCGGTATTCATGGTTCGCAGGTTACTGTTTCATGCAGAGCCAATAACTTTTCCAACATCAACTCTGCTCAGGGAACGATACTTTTTGATAACACCGTGGTTTCGTTTGATGGAGTTGGCTATTGCGGCCTACCCGGTTTAAATGCTGCAAGTTTTGGACTGACGCAGCTATCGCAGGGAAAGATCACCTTTAGCTGGAACGACCCTGACCTTGAAGGACAGGATATTGTTGACGGTGAAGCTGTGTTTTCCTTAAATTTTGTTTTATCAGGCAATGCAGGACAACACTCGAATATCAGCCTTGTTGATATACCAACACCGGTAGAAATTTCAGATTCTTCATTGAATACCTTGACGGCAGGTATTATTAGCGGGGATATAGCAATTACAGGCTCTTCCCAGGTTTTTGGAATAAAGATCGATTCTGTGATTGGAACGACAGGATTTCAGGTTGTGGTACCGGTAAGGGTCTGGCAGTTTAAAAAAATCGTCTCTTTGCAGGGAACCATTTCATTTGATCCTGCCGTAGCAATATTCGATACCGTTGTTCAATATGGCCTGCCATTAATGGACCTTTCTTCATTTGGTACTTCCCTTGTAAACGCGGGTAAACTGATGTTTTCATGGACCGATGAAACATACGCCGGTCAATCATTAAGCGATTCATCAGTGCTATTTGCTGTCAGGTTTATTGTTGCCGGCAGTGAAGGCACTTTCACCATTCTTGACTTGGTAAGTACTCCGACATCCATTGAAGTTGTGGATACTTCGTTAAGTGAGTTGAGTTTTTATACCCGGCAGGGAAAAATAATGATCGGAACCGGGCATACCATCAGCGGTAAAACCCGTTATACCGGAAAGGCTAACGCGGGCAGCCCTCCTACCTATAATACTGCTATTTACACTATTGGAAATGTAATTGTGTCGCTGAAAACTTATCCGGAAGGAGATGAAATTACAAGGGATACCAGTGATGCACTGGGAAATTTTCTTTTCAGCAATGTTATGGACGGAACCTATAAATTATCGTACGATAAATATACAGCCGATTCAATGCAGTGGGGCAACGACGTAAACGCTATTGATGTGGCCATGCTAAAATATTTTATTGGCAGCGATACCACTCAGGATCCTACCAGATGTTTTTCTTCACGGTATAAAAGAGCGGTCAATGTTGATAACAACTTGTCGATAAACGCAATCGATGTGGCAAGGATTAAATCAAAGATTGGTGCGCCCTACGATGCCGTTAAAAACTTTCCGAAAGGAAACTGGCCTGTTCTTGATACCCTCGTAACCATGGCCGGAAGTAATTTCAATGTTCTTTTAAAAACGATCTGTTACGGCGATTATAATGCGTCCAGCAGCAGGTACCGCGATTCTCTAACAACCTGGAGTAGCGCCAAATCATTTCCTGAAGATATTATTCTTACTTCTGAAGAGTCAATAATAACAAGTGATCCCGACTATTTTGAAGTACCATTGCGTATCAGCTCAAAAATGAATGAGTTCTCAGCATTGGGACTGGAACTGACATATCCAGAGGGTTACGAGCTTGTTAGCGCCTTTATGCCAAAACCAGATAAAAATAAAGGACCCGTTAAAATCAACCAGACACTGGATGAAGTTATTGCAGAAGATAACGATCTTCTTGTAACTGAAAAAGATGGAGTAATCAGGGTTGTTTATGCTACCACAAACCATTTTGATGTTGCTGCCAATGATGTGATGATTGTTCTCGGTTTCCGCCTGCTTCATGATCTGAACCAGGAAACTGAGAATTTTAATCTGTCCGGCACCGGGGTCATCGGAAACAAATACGGTGAAGAAAATGAAAATACCTATCTGTTAATGCCCAAGGTTTTGCTTCAGGGTAATAGCGTTGACGCAGGGTTTGAATTTTCCGGCTATCCGAATCCGTTCAAAGGCCAGGCCAACATAACCTACACCTTACCTGAAAATGGTACCGTAACGCTGAAGGTATACAACGACATCGGCGGGCTGGTTTCAGAAATTGTGAACGAAGTCCAGGAACGTGGCAAACATAATGTATTGTTCTTGCAGGAGAATCTGCCTACCGGCATGTACACTTTTAAACTCGAATATATCAGCCGGAATAAATCAAATTGTCTTGTGTTAAAGATGATAAATAGATAATTGATGGAACCGGGACTTTCGATTTTCAACAAAATTAAAATCCTGATCAAAGACATTTTGTCAGTTTGAATACCGATTATGAGAATGGTATAATTTTCGGTGCACGATGCCGTTAATATTCTGTTTATTTAACTTTAAACCATTTGAGTTTTTACATAAATGTGTATTTTTACAGCCTGCTTAACCAGATATACCTAAATGAAAAATAAAATATATAAAGCTCCCCTCCTGCTATTTCTGTTTGTATTATTAAACGTCAGTGTATATGCTCAGAAATTCACGATCAGCGGGTACGTTAAAGATAATGCCACCGGTGAATTTTTGATCGGCTCTAATGTTTACCTGAAGGAACTCATGAAAGGCACTACGACAAACACCTATGGGTTTTACTCCATTACCGTTGAAAAAGGTGAATATAACCTCGTCACGTCCTTTGTAGGTTATAAAGATATTGATCAGAAGATTATTTTAGATAAAAATATCAAATTAAATATCAGCCTTGACCCCAATGTCATTACAACTTCAGAAGTGGTGATTTCCGGTGAACGCGAGGATAAAAACACTCAAAGTACTGATGTTGGCCGCGCAGAAATTCCTATTGATAAAATTAAAAAACTCCCTGCATTATTTGGCGAGGTGGATGTTATCAAAGCAATACAACTCACCCCGGGCGTTCAATCTGCAGGAGAAGGAAACACAGGGTTTTATGTCAGGGGCGGCGGACCGGACCAGAACCTGATTTTGCTCGACGAAGCCGTTGTTTATAATGCATCTCACCTGCTCGGATTCTTTTCGGTTTTTAACGCCGATGCCCTGAAAAATGTCGAACTGATTAAAGCAGGAATGCCTGCCAATTATGGTGGGCGGCTTGCATCAGTGCTCGATATTTCCATGAAAGAAGGAAACAACAAAAAATTTGAATTTGACGGCGGTATCGGCCTGATCTCTTCCCGGCTAACCATACAAGGCCCGATAAAAAAAGAAAAATGTTCGTTTATTGTTTCCGGGCGCCGTACCTACCTTGATCTTGTCATGCAGCCTTTTCTGAAAAAAGATTCTCCCTTTAAAAAAGGCGGGTACTATTTTTATGATATCAACGCAAAAATAAATTATTATTTTTCAGATAAGGACCGCTTGTTTTTGAGCGGTTACTTTGGCAAGGATGTTTTTACTCTGAACGGAGGTGAATCTTTTTCAAACAAAATTGACTGGGGGAATGCCACAGCTACAGTTAGGTGGAACCACCTGTTTAATGATAAATTATTTCTGAACACGACGCTGATCTATAGCAATTATCAATTCAATATGGGCGCAGAACAGAATTTTTATGAGATGAAACTACATTCAGGCATCACCGACTACAGCGCAAAACTTGACTTTTCATACCTGCCGTCCATCCGTCATAATATTCAATTTGGCGGACAATACACCTATCATACCATGATGCCAAACAGTGCATCTGCCAAATCGGACACCACCGAATTTGATCTCGGCGGAACGGTTAAGCTGTACACTCATGAAGCGGCAATTTTTATCACCGACGATTTCGACTTGTCTGAAAGAATAAAGATCAGCGGCGGCCTACGATACTCCATGTTCTTTCATACCGGACCATTTGACAGGTATAAATTAAACGAAACAGGAATCATTACCGACACTATTTCATATAAAACCGGTGAACTGATTAAAATGTACCATGGTTTAGAACCCAGGCTGTCCGTGAAATTCGGCATCAATTCCAAATCCTCGATCAAGGCGTCTTTCACCATGAATTATCAATACATTCATATGGCGTCGTATACCTCTGTCTCACTGCCGACAGACATTTGGGTTCCCAGCACTTCGCTTGTAAAACCGCAGATCGGATATCAATACTCCCTCGGATATTTCAGGAACTTTTATAAAAATATGTGGGAAACATCTTTTGAGGTTTACTATAAGGATATGCGCAACCAGATCGAATTTAAAGAAGGGTTTTCCGCCGTAGACAATCTTAAAAATAATGTCGATAACAACTTTACATACGGCCGTGGCTGGTCATACGGAGGAGAGCTTTTTATTAAAAAACGCGTGGGTAAAACCACCGGCTGGATCGGATACACCCTTTCCTGGACACAGCGCAAATTTCCTGAAATCAACGGCGGAAAAACCTATCCTGCCAAGTACGACCGCCGCCATGATATTTCTATTGTGGTAACACAGCAGCTCGGAAAACGATGGTCTATTTCAGCTGTATGGGTTTATGCCACAGGAAATGCAATGACACTGCCGCTGTCAAGGTACTTTTTATCAGGAAGCATCGTAAATGAATACAGCGCACGCAATGCCTTCCGCATGCCGGCATATCATCGCCTCGATATTTCCGCCACATTCACGAGCAAAGATAAGCCGGGAAAAAGATTTCACTGGGACCTGAATCTTGGTGTATATAATGTCTACAGCCGCATGAACCCCTACTATATTTACTTTGAAACTACGGGTGATTTAACCTCATTTGACCTGAAAACTGTTGCCAAGCAGGTTTCATTGTTCCCGATCATACCATCCGTAACCTGGAATTTTAAATTTTAACAGTCATGAAAAACAGATCATATAAATTCCTGATACTATTGTTGTTTAGCGCCTTCGGTTTTATTTCCTGCGAAAAAGAAATAACGATCGATCTTCCTAAAGAAACCCCTAAAATTGTTATTGAAGGTTATATCGAAAACGGACAACCCGCCATGGTTTCCATCACAAAAAGCGCCCCCTATTTTGATCCGATTGATTCTACCACGCTGATAAGCTCTATGGTCCTGAATGCCATTGTTACCGTGAGCGACGGAACAACTACCGAACAACTGCAGTTTGATACCGTTATGGCAATTCCACCCATTGTCTATGTCGGCAAAAACATTATCGGTGAAGTTGGTAAAACATATTATTTAACCGTGGTGGTTGACGGACAAACCTACACCTCACAAACTACACTTCCCAATCCTGTTGCCTTCGATTCGCTCTGGTTTAAACTGGCGCCCGACAACGATACCATCGGCGACCTTTTTGCTATTGGCACTGACAACGGGGCTGAATACAACTATTACCGCGTTTTTACAAAAAATACTACCATAGACTATAAATTTGTGCCTATTTTTGAATCTGTATGGGACGATAAATTTTTTAACGGAATATCTTTTACCATACAGCTTTACCATGGAATTTCAAGCAATATATCAGGTATGTTTGAAGAGAACGACGACAGAGGGATGGGATATAAAGTCGGTGATATGGTAATCACAAAACTGTGTACGATGGACTACGATAGCTATAATTTCTGGTCCGCGGCAGAATCGGAAATTGTATACGGAAGCAACCCATTCATGACTACGACAAGCATTCCCACAAATATCGTGGGCGGCGCTATTGGATGCTGGACTGGTTATACAGCCACCTATGACACGATAATTTGCACACCTTAAAAAAAATATATGACCGAAGAAATTGAAAAAGTAAAAGTCCTTATCATCGGCTCAGGCCCGGCCGGATACACCGCCGCTATTTATACAGCACGCGCTGATCTCAAACCGGTCTTATATCAAGGATTACAGCCAGGAGGACAACTTACCATAACTACTGAAGTTGATAATTTTCCGGGTTACCCCGAAGGCGTCAGCGGAGTTCAAATGATGGAAGACCTGAAAAAGCAAGCCGAACGTTTTGGAACAGACATACGCTGGGGTATCATTTCAAGTGTTGATTTTTCTTCAAGGCCATTTAAGATTGTCGCTGATGAAACAAAGACCATACTGGCCGAAACAGTCATCATTGCAACAGGAGCTACCGCTAAATGGCTCGGGCTTAAATCAGAACACAAATACAGAGGTTACGGAGTATCTGCATGCGCCGTTTGTGACGGATTTTTTTTCAAAGGTAAGGATGTAGCCATTGTTGGAGGCGGCGATACGGCTGCTGAAGAATCTACTTATCTGGCCAAACTTTGCAGAAAAGTGTACCTTATACACCGCCGTTCGGAACTACGCGCATCAAAAGCAATGCAAACCAAAGTCTTTTGTACTAACAACATTGAAAAACTCTTTGGCTATATACCTGTTGAAATTACCGGAGAAAAAAATGTCGAAGGGCTCGTTATTAAAAACGTAGAAACCGGAGAACTTGTAAACCTTGCCGTTGACGGGCTTTTTGTGGCTATCGGGCACTCTCCTAATTCAGGTATCTTCAAAGGGCAGATTGAAATGGATGAAGTCGGATATATCAAGACGATACCAGGAACTTCCAGAACCAATGTGAAAGGTGTATTTGCGGCAGGCGACGTACGCGATAGTTTTTACAGGCAGGCTGTTACCGCAGCAGGAACCGGATGCATGGCAGCCATAGAAGTTGAACGTTTTTTATCTTCGGAGCACGAACAATAACAAATTGTTGTGACAATTCATGCCATTGAAACAATTAGCAATTAATGGATTCCGAGCGCAGCGAGGAATCTCTTTATTATCGTGTGATTAACTAAAACATTCTGAATAATACCATTTGTGTTCTTAACCCTTAATTCTTTGTTGCATTGATCTGTCCGGCCAATACCAAGGCATTATAAAGATTAACAATACCTCCCGTAACTGAAAGCGTGCTAAAATTAACCTTGTAGCTCTTGTCATTTTCTGTAGGTTTCTGAACCATCTCATCAACTTTTGCAGCCGATTGCATGATGATGTTTTTTACTTCTTTAGCGGTCAACTTTGGATAATAACTTCTGATTGCAGCAGCAACACCAGCAACTACAGGGCTTGCCATGGATGTACCACTGGCGGATTCATAAGCATTGCCCGGCTTTAAGCCCCAAAGGTCAACACCCGGCGCAAAAACTTCCACCGTTTTTTGACCATAGTTGGAAAAATTCCCAACAAGGTCGTCACCCTTCCGCATCGAACTGGCTCCTACTGTCAGCCAGTTACCGGTTATGAGAGTTCCGTCAGTATTTATGTTTGTCGGAAAATTGTCAACTTCGTCGTTGTTCTCTGCATCATTACCGGCAGCATGAACCAGCAACACATCATATTTTTCGGCAAGGGGCAGGACTTCGTCCACAAAATTTTTCTGGGGTGAAAAAGATTTCCCGAAACTCATATTGATAACCTTGGCGCCGTTCTCAATAGCGTACCGGATACCGTTTGCCACATCCTTATCACGTTCATCACCATCGGGAACCACACGGATGATCATCAGTTGCACGTTGGAAGCAATCCCGTTAACACCTTTTCCGTTATTGCGCACCGCTCCTATTTCGCCGGCCACAAATGTGCCGTGTCCGGGGTCAGGGCCAATCACATCATTATTTCCGTAGAAACGGTTGCTGTTATCCTTATAATTATCACCAACTATTAATCTGGAATTAAATGCCGGGTTGTAATGATAATCGAGATCATTGGTAGTTTGTTCGGCATAACCGATCAGATCGCTCGCTTTAATACCAAATGTAAGCCATACAGTCAATTTTTCTGCACTGGACGAGACATTTCCAGGCGCCTTACTCAGCTTTTTAAGATCCTTGACTGTATAATCCTGTTTATTCATATATGCTTTCACGATACTGTCGGCGACTTTTATTTCCAACCCCGTTTTCACCATATCTGATTCGCCTTTTACTTCATCATATTTTTTGCTATAAACTTCTTTTACCTTCTTGTAAAGTTCATATTCACTTTTATCGGCAATGTTGTTCGCATCGGCATTTTTATATTTCGCATCAAGCTCATTAAACAGGCGTGTTACCTCAAAGTTATCCTGTTTAACATTTTCTCCTTTTGAGTTTCCTATAAAGTTCCAGCCATGTATATCGTCCACGTAGCCGTTGTGGTCGTCGTCAATTCCGTTGCCCGCAATTTCTTTCGGGTTAGTCCAGATATTTCCCTTCAGGTCTTCGTGATTTATATCAGTACCGCCATCAATCACAGCCACAATCACCGGTTGAGATGTTTTGTTTTTCATAAGTTCCTTATAAGATTTTTCGGTGCTCACACCAAAAACTTTGTCGGAGTTCATGTCTTTGTTGTACCAATTGACCAGTTTTTTCTCTTCTTTGCTCTGTGCAAAAGCTGTTGAAAAAACTATAAGCACCAATGCTGCTATGAATATCTTTTTCATGTTGTAAAATTTTTAAATGAAAACATTAAATAAACGGGGTGCAATAATAAATATTATGCATCAGATGGCAAAGAAAAAACTAAGTCTGAGGTATAAAGTTTTTTTCCGCCTGATAATAAAGAAAAATCTATTCCTCACCTCAAAATTTCGAAGATTTTTGAGTGTGTTTTTAAGTTATGTTTTAAAACAAGAACATAGAGAGCATCCGGAAGATCTGCAATATCTATGGTTTGCAGGTTTTTGCCTTTGGCACATTTCATTGATCGGGAAAATAAAACTTTTTTTCCGTTGAGGTCAAAAATTTCTATTTCCGCCATGCCCTTATTATCCACTGTGAATTCAACATTGATAATACCTGTCGCAGGATTAGGAAAGATGCAAAGTGATTCATTTTCCCCTGAAGATTTCCCTGCTTCGCCTGTTCCTAGCGTATGGTCGAATGGTTCAATCATGATCACTCCCGCGTGAAAATCCGTTAAATAAATTGTCCCGTCCGGCCCGACGGTTACTGTGCCGTTTCCATAAAGATTTTTCCATCCGCCGGTGCCGCGGCATTCCGCAACAAGCACAGCATTATTCATGGAGGAGATATCATAAATTTTTAATCCGAAAAACCTGTCAGCTACATAAAGGTATTTGTTTTTTAGCTCCAGGCCCATCGCCCGCTGGTCGAACTTAAAATCCATGGCAAGTTCATTCAGGACACCTCCGTCCCATTTAAACCATGCAAACTGCGCCCCGTAAGCCACGGCAATGATTCCATCCTCAGTTGATATGGAATGTATCTCATCATCAAACAGGCCGAAAAATCCAAGCGAAAGTTTGATGGTATCAAGAAACACCAAACCGTCATTAGTAACTTTTTGTGCGCACAGGTAATGAACATTATTTATTGTTTTTCCATAGTAAACCGTATCGCCTGAAACGGCCATGCCTCTCGAATCGCTGTTCATTGAATCCAGCGCCAGATCTTGATAGCTGTTGCCAGAATCAAAAGGATCAAAAAGTGTTATCCATTGTTTCCCGAGAAGGTTATCGTAAGTGGCCACCATACGCATGCCCGAATTCGTCTGCAAAGCGCTCATGTGTGTCATAAAATTCTTGTTCATATCCCAGGCCAGCTGTTGTGCACCGCCCGATAACCAGGGTTTTATATTATAAACTTCCGAAGAGTTCACCATCATCAGTGTATCATTCAGAAACTCCACATCGCTGCAGAAAAAATGGTTATTCACATCATAAATATGCATGAGCTGGGCGTGTGTATCAAATCCATTGATAAATTTCAGGCTGTCGATATTATAGGCCACAAGCCCATAGCCTTCGTGGCAGGCCCATAAATAACCGTTTCGCACATGATTGTTGACGCACCATCCGCCGGTTTCCAGAAAGCCAAGCGTATCAGCGGGATGCAGCTGCGAGATATCACTGACCAGCACCCCGCACCACTCCGATGACATGGCAATATATGGTGTTCCGTCCATGAGTGCCACGTCAAAATGCCACAAACCAGGAATGACATAACCTATTTTTCGCATGGTATCAGCCGGCAGGCCGGTGGCATCAATTATCGGCATGTATGCCGCAGGAAATACGGAAGCATTGGTTGCTGCTGTAGTTACTAAAAACAGCGTATCATTCCTTGAATCCATATTCATGATGTTCAGTTGTGCAAAGCTCAGCAGGCCACCACTCAGCTTAAAGGTATCGGCCGGAAACAGCGTATCCGTTGCAAAATTCAGAGCAAGGAAATTCGACTTCTGAAACAATATATCTTCAGGGCCGGCACAAACATAGATGATGCTGTCATTCAAATCAGCAAACTGTATATCCTGCACCACGCTGACCAGTTCACTCTGCCACACAGCTACCGGGGTGTTCAGGTTGTTTTTGTGATAAATATGAATATTTCCGCGCACTGCAGTATCAGGAGACAAATATAAAATGCCCTGCCCTCCTACCGCAATGTAATCGCCTCTGCGTGCGACGCAAAATGCATTCGGCGGCCCGAAACTGCCCAACTTTACAAAACCTGTCCCAGGAATATATTTCAACATGCGGACCTTGAAATTATCGGCAATATAAAGCGTATCATTCGTTCGCCACATATCATAGGCGGCGGTGTCACCCATGCCTTTCATATCAAAATGTGCCAGCACGTCCAGCGAGGGTGAAGTATAATCCAGCGCATATACGCCATCGTGAGTGGCAGCAGCAAAAAGGACATCGCCGTATAAATCAGTTTCATTAATCAATCCGAGAAAAGGGCGTTTAGCAATGACACGGTAATTCTCCGGATCGGTCATATCATAGATCCAGATACTGGTGCCGCATCCCACGATAAGTTTTTGTGCGGTACTGTCCCAGTTTACGTGAAAGCCGGCGCTGCCGGGCGTCTGGCCTATACGGTCAAGCGTTGTCACCTGGGCGTTTAACTTAAAAACCGGATAAAACAAAATCGTAAAAACGATCAAAAAGAAATACGGTTTATTCATAATGGGTTATGGTTTTATTTCACAAATTTAAGAAACATCCGGATAATAATTGGGATTGCTCATAACGAGCATCGGTATTACAAACTAAGAAGAATGGTGTGTTGAAAATGTTCGTAGTTACAAACAACGAACAACGGTAATAACAAGCTTATTATTTACCATTTTGTTTCTTGGTATAACAATCAATATAATACGGTGCAAGCCCAGGCTGATAATGAAAAAATAAACTATCTTCTATTGCCCACAAACTTGGAGGATGATAATAAATGCTCTTAGTTACAAACAACGAACAACGGTGATTGCTAATAACTTTTTTATAGCGGTCCTAAAACTCCACAAACCCATCAATCCATAACCGGGCTTGTGCACCTTCCCACCTCCAAACTTCAAAACTATATCATATTTTATATAAAAAAATAAATAAAAATATTTCAAACAATTTTGAAATAAACCTAACCCGCCGTGGTAACCGGAGGCAATTTAAGAACACTTTCCCGTCCACAAACAAGGGCACTTGATAAAATTTACGCCTTCCTAAACACCACAGTGCTGCTGCCTGCCGAGCCTCAGTTATATACTTGTTCGATTATTCTTTTATAAATATTTTTCTAAAAATTTCATCGCCAGTATCAGCTTTTACGATGTATACCCCGCTTGATAAATCTCCTAAATCAAAGGTTATCTCCTTACCGTTATTATAAATTGTCTTTAAAACTTGTCCATTGATATTTATTATTTGTAAGGTAACCTTTTGTGGGATAAAAATTTTAATATGGTCTGTGGCAGGATTTGGTGAAATTAAGATCTGATTTTCTATATGGTTTTCATTTATAGCGGCAGTTGAAGGAGTGTATTCCCATAGTTCATCTATACGGCCTCCTGCATCAGGGGCATAACCTGTACCTACGTATCCCTTGCCATTAATCGAGAAACCGATAGATGAATAGCGTGCAAATGAAGGTAGGCTTTCTTTTTGGGTCCACGTGTCTGTATTCCAGTCATATTCCCATAGGTCATTGAAATATTGAGTCGCATCCATACCTCCGAAAACATATCCTTTTGAACCAATGACAAAACTACTGGCATACTTGCGAGGAGAGCCAGGGAAATTACTCATTTGCGTCCATGTATCTGTTTGGCTGTTGTATTGCCAAATATCATTTAAATACTGTGTTACATTATTAACACCCAAACCAACAAAAATATATTTGTCAACCGAAAAATTAATACAATAGGAACGTTCGCTTCCAGGCAGACTGGCTTTCTGAGCCCAGACGTTAGTTATTGGATTGTATTCATAGAGGTCGTTATAGTAAGTATTGGACCCATCGTTTTCCCTGTGAAGGCCCATTCCAACATAACCTTTTCCGGCAATTTCAAAACCAAAAGCTCCGTTTCTTCCGGTTCCGGGGAAATCAGCTTTTTGTGTCCATGTGTTTGTTGATGGGTTATAAGCTCGCAAATCCTGATAAAAAACAAACGGTTGTGTCCCCGAAGTACCATCCCAGTAGCAGCCGGAACAAACGTACCCGATGTTCCCGATAGAAAAACATGCTGAATATATTCTTTCGTTATAAAAATCCGGAATCTGAGTCCAGGTATTGACAGCAGGGTTATATTGCCAAATATCATTGTTACTCGGATTAGTAATTGTTGAACCTAAACCAATGTATCCTTTGTCACCGATGGCCATTCCTGATCCAAAATAACGAGCGCCGCCAGCTAAGTCTGCCTTCTGTGTCCAGTAACCCTGTGCTATTGCAGAGACTGCAAATAAACTTACCATAAGAAAGAAAAGATTTTTTTTCATAATAATAAATTTTAGTGTTTGTTTTTTAATAATTAATGATCAAATATTCGTTATTCATGTATGCCATCATTTATTATTGAGAACTGTCAATGTTATATGTAGGTGCCTGTCTTCATATCTGCCCGTCTGTCTGTTAGCTGTAGTTTTCTTTTCGCATGGTGTATAACTGTTTTACACCCGTAATAAACCCACACAACCACACCTCCCATTTTCCGGCTTTGTGCACTTTCCATTTTCAAACCTCAAATTTATAACATATTTATATAAAAACAAAAAAAAATCTATCATTGACTGCTAACAATTTTCCTATTTATCTTTTTCTTGTCTTTGTCAATAACTGTCAAAATATAAATTCCGCTTGGCAAATTGTCTATATAAATATTTTTATTATTGTCTGTATTTAATTGATAAACGATATTCCCGAGAATGTCGGTTACCTGAACTTCACTAATTTTTAGAGGTTGATCAAATTCAATTGCGAATAAGCCATTTGAAGGATTAGGAAAAACTTTTATTTGATCTGATATAGTTTCATTTGAATTTATTGAAGTAATTATTTGGCAATTACCAGTGGTGTCAGGAAAAAGTGTCATACCATTTTGTTGGAAGCAGGAAATGTGATAACCGGGAACATCAATCACACTTCCCGGAGATGGTTCTATAAGCCCAAATGTCGACCCCACGCCTTCAATCAGATATATTGAATACTCTGAGTTTATTTTCCAACGTTTATGAAAATCATTACCAACTAAAACCGAATCTACAGACAGCACAATATCCGGAACCGATGTGAAAATAAAGTTTTGTGTATATCCCTTAACCGTGTCTCCAACCTGCATAGTGAAATCGTAAAGCAGTTGTTCTGCACTGTCAGAAGGTGGAACAAAAAAAACGTTTCTATTCGCTGTATCTTGTCGGATCGCTCCTTTATAACCTGGGAAATTTTGTTGTGTGCAACTGCCAGATGTATAAAACTGAACATATGGTGTTGTGAGTTTGTGATAGCTTTTGCTGCAGATAATGGTATCACCTGAGTATATAATGGAATAATACTCATAGGCAATACCAAAACCACAATGCATTGGAGCATAATGAAAGTTCCAACATGCGTTACTATCAGGAAAAGGGTGATAAACTGATGTCTGTGCTGAAATTGTTAGTGTGGAGAATGTCGCAATGATTAGTAATAGTTTTTTCATTTATCAATTATTTTAAGTCGCACATAACGTTCTGCTGCTTTACTTTTCATCCGAAGCGGTGTCGTTTAGAGTATGCACTAATGTTTGTTTTTTGTCCAGCCACCTCTTGTTCCATACGATTCTATACTTTCCGATTTGTTCTGGTGTCCCACCTAGGATGTCAATTGTCTTTATACGCTTTGTCGTGTTTACTTCAATTGTTGCAACCAAGTCAGAAATTAGTCCAGAGTTACGAAGATTACGCACTCGTTTGTCTGTGTCGTAAATAAAAATTCGTACATATTTTATAGGCAAATACCTTGTCAAAGAAAATCTGCTACATTGTCTTCGTGAGTGTCTAATTGCAAGGTTCATTATTCGCTTTTTATTTTTTCTAATCAGTCCTTCAATATCGGATTGAAAGTCAGGTTTAATAATTACACTCGGGTCTTGAACAACAGTAAAATATTTCTTTGAATGGATTTGTGTTTCTCTGATAAAAAAGGGGGTTGGAAAATATGTGTCAACATATTTTTTCCAACACAAAGGGAATGTGGTTTTTATGATGCTTCTATATGTTCCGATTTTATAAATAAATCTTGGGAACTTAATTTTGGGGATGAAGAATACATAATCGTTTTCAAGAACACCTTTAAATGCCTCAAATTGCTTTTCGTCAATTTCTCTTAGATGCTTAAACTTTGTTGCATCATAAGCTGCCCAACCTGTCGGTGATATTTGGTTGTGTGTTGAATGCAGAGAGAAAAAAATACGATCGTAAGATTTAGTTAGTGCCTCTGCCCACATTGCTGTCGTGAAAGAATACCAATGGACTTTGCTATAATCCCAATTGTCATTTTTCACATAAATCATTAGTTGTTTTTTGTCGTGCATAGCAACACTCTCAAGGCAATTGGTAATTGTCCATGCTGGTCCGTTTGCTTTTGCTTGCAACTCCTCTAACAAAATTGATTGAGGAATTTGTATGCCGTAAGTTTCAAAGAAGTCGGAATTGGTAAAGGAAAAAACTTTGAAAGCAAGACAAAAGCCGTTTGCAATATCAAGTGTGCCATCTAATGTGTCAATGATTTGTCGGGTTGGTATTTTTGTTTTACGGCCTTTCTTGTCAATGTAGGTAATGTCCATGTCTGTATAAATTACCTTGCCATGTGCAATTCCATTTCTCACATCGTGAAGGTAGTACCTGGCAACAAACCCAAAGCCCACTTTTTTAAGTTGCTCAACTGAATTGTAAAGGTCTAAGCCGTCAGTCGCTTTTTTAGCTTTAATCCAGTGATACTTTGCTACAATTTTTGATAGATGAAAAAAAGGAGTTTCATAAACTTTCAATAGGTTGTAATGAATCTCTTTATCAATAAAATTTATTAATTCGTTATGCTCTTTAGGCAAAAATGTATCGTGTATAGGTTTGTCATTTACCTCTGTCAAAATCCTGTTTGAAATACTTAAAAGAGGTTCAGCGTCAATAAGGATGTCTGCAAGTAATTTCGGGTCTGTCAGTTTTACGCTCTCTAAAAATGTGAGATACTGTTTGAACGCTTCTCTTGAATAAAATGTTTGCGGAGCTTTGTCAAGGTAATGAATCAAGCACAAGTAGTCCGAACTAAGAGAAAAGTCAGTGTCGGGAAACTCTGCTTTAATTCTAAGTTGCCAATCATCATGTTGTTGCTTTGTCGCTGGATTGTTTTCAATAATCATGGTTCATGCTTGTCAGGTTGGAGTATGCATTGTCGCCCAAAAATGGCGGCTAACGTTCCGGGGCTTTGCAGCGGGCGGGTTTTAAACTGTCCTGCCGTGTCAACCCGTCCATAAAATTAATTAATTTTCCATTCGTTTCAAATTTTTCCGGCAACCCGCCTAGTGCAAAGCCCCTGTTATGCCCTGTAAATTATTCTTTTATCAATTTTTTCCACACTGTCCATTCAGCACCTGTGACTTTAATAATATACAAACCTGTCGATAAAGTACTGATGTCAATTTCATTTTTATTTTTGTCCAATTCTTTTTGCAGCATGAGTTCTCCAACTATATTATAAATATTTAAACTCAGATTTTGTCTTTCGGCAAAGTCAATAACTATTTTGTCTGTTGCAGGATTCGGATAAAGATGAATTTGATTTAACTTGTTAATTTCATTTAATCCTGTAAAAAGTGTGTCGTTCACTAAACGGATATAATTTCCATCACATTGACCTGAAGCAGTATTTAATATAAGCAAACCGCTATTATATTCCATATATGGGACCCACATCCATAGCCAATGAGAATTGGCAACAGTTGTACTCCACAAGGAACATTTTTGACCGATGCCGTGAAATCCGTCACCTGGCAGGGCAGTGAAACCTGTTTCATTGGTCGCATCTGTATTTGGACTTTGCCAATGTGAAGTGCCAGCTTCTTTAAGCTTGCCTCCCGCACTATCTGAACCTAAATAGTCCCGCAAAATAGCCCAATCACCCATGCTTGGCACATGCCATCCAACAGGAGTTATCATACGGCTATCGTCAATTGTATAATAATTGTATAATGCACCATAAACAGATGCATATGATACAGAATCATTGTTCCAATAGCATCTGGCACCCGTACCAGTTAAAGTATAAGGGTCGCACAATGAGTTCCAAACTGAATCATCCTTGATATTTGGTATTGGGTCGCCATTACGGTAATGCGTAACTCTAAGGTTGTCTGCCATCCACACCTGTGTGCCGATTGTCACAGTATTATTAACATTACCATCAATGTCAGTCAATGTCTGAGCATGGTTCTGTATGGTTAGAAAAACTAATGCTACGAGGAGAAAAAATGTTCTTTTCATGGTATTACTTTTATTAGGCATAACTTATATATAGCCGTTCTAAAGCTACAAAAACCCATCACCTATTTTCCAGCTTTGTTCACTTTCCATTTTCAACCCTCAAAGTTATAACATATTTAAATAAAAAAACAAATAAAATTATAGAACCTAACCAACTATACATCTTCAGCCTAACCACCTAACCACCTTCAGCCTAATCCGCCGCGGCGGACCTTCAGCCTAACAGCCTAAACACCTTCAGCCTAACAGCCTAAAAATAGCATTCGGAAACTCCCAACCCCTCCCTTCCTCCTTTAAAAAATTTTTACTAATTTAGCAGTCTAAATCCAATGACCTGAAACGCATACTCATCATACAAACAGCATCAATAGGCGACGTGATACTTGCCACACCGCTCATTGAGAGTTTTGCTGCCCACCAGCCGGAAGTTGAGATCGATTTCCTGCTGCGCAAAGGCTGCGAATCATTGTTTGCAGGGCATCCCCACATCAAAGAACTGTTTATCTGGGATAAATCAACAAAAAAATACAAAGGGCTTTTCAAACTGCTGAAACAAATCCGGAAAAAAAGATATGACTATGTTTTTAACCTGCAGCGTTTCGCATCGACCGGGTTTCTTACCGCATTCTCTAAAGCACACCATACCGTGGGTTTCGATAAAAACCCTTTTTCTTTTTTATACAGCAAAAAAGTCAGGCACATCATCGGCACCGGAACTCATTTACATGAAATTGACCGGAACCTGATGCTCCTGGAACATATTGTGGAATTGGCACCTGTCATCAGGCTTTATCCTTCCGCGGAGGATTTTGATAAAGTCAGCAGGTACAAAACAAAACCTTATATTTGCCTCGCGCCCGCATCGCTCTGGGAAACAAAAAAATACCCCGAAATAAAGTGGATAGAATTTCTTAATTCTCTGCCCGAAGATATAAATGTGTTTCTGCTGGGTTCAGAAAATGATGCGGAATTATGTAACAATATCCTGAAAAAAAGCGTTAAAACTAAGGTTTTCAGTCTGGCAGGACAGCTTAGCATATTGCAGACAGCTGCGCTTCTAAAAGATGCAAAAATGAATTTCACTAATGACTCAGCGCCACTTCATCTGGCATCAGCGGTAAATGCACCTGTGGCAGGTATTTTCTGCTCCACCCTGCCCGCTTTTGGTTTTGGCCCGCGTTCCGAAAATTCTTTTATCATCGAGACAAATACAAAACTTTGCTGCCGCCCATGCGGCATCCACGGGCTAAAAGCCTGTCCTGAAAAACATTTTAAATGTGCTACTACCATAACTAATGATCAACTATTATTTTGTTTCAACTCATGAAAGACGAGATATTAAAATCTTATGAAATTTTAAAAAAAGGCGGGGTGATACTATATCCGACTGATACCGTCTGGGGTATAGGTTGCGATGCGACCAATGCAAAAGCAATTGACAGGATTTACGGCATAAAAAAACGTTCCAGCGATAAGAGCTTCATCATTCTGCTTGACCTGCCCGAAAAGCTCTATCAATATGTAGATGATATTCCGGAAATTGCTTACGATTTTATTAATAATATAACAACTCCGCTGACCATCGTTTATCCGAAAGCGAAAAACCTTCCGAAAAACCTTGTTGCCGACAACGGGAGCATCGCCATCCGTATTGTGAGAGATGAGTTTTGCAGCAAACTTGTCAGTATGATGAACAAACCACTTGTTTCAACATCGGCCAACTTTTCCGGCGAACCCACACCCATGATCTTCAGCAAAATCCGTAAAGAAATCATTGATCAGGTGGACTATGCGGTGAAACTTAACCGCACCCGTTTAAAAGCGGTAAAATCCTCAACGGTGATAAAGTTCAACCTTAAAGGAGAGTACGAAATTGTGCGCTCGTGAACCATCTTTTTCGTATTTTTGCACACCTTGTTTTAATAAATTTTGATCAAACACTTACAACATCCAGTATTTAATATTATTGCGGACATAGCTCAAAGCAATAACCTTCAGGTATTCGTCATCGGCGGTTTTGTAAGAGACAGCATCCTGAAACGCCCTTGCAAGGATATCGACATTGTGGTAAAAGGAAGTGGTATTCATCTGGCGCAACAGGTTGCTTCTGCCATTGGCAAAGATTGCCATGTAACGGTCTTCCGCAACTTTGGAACTGCGATGCTGAAATATAAGGATTGGAATATTGAGTTTGTCGGCGCCCGTAAAGAATCTTACCAGCCCGAATCAAGAAAGCCGGCTGTGGAAGAAGGATCGCTCGAAGACGACCAGAACCGGCGTGATTTTACCATCAACGCCATGGCAATCAGCCTGCAGAAACATAATTACGGTGAGCTCATCGATCCGTTCAACGGGTTGAGCGATCTGAAAAAACGCCTCATCAGAACCCCGTTAAACCCGGATATTACCTTCTCGGATGATCCGTTGCGGATGATGCGCGCTATACGTTTTGCCACCCAGTTAAATTTTTCTATTCATCCCGCCACTTACGAAGCCATATCAAAAAACAGGGAACGCATCAATATCATTTCAGAAGAGCGCATCACCGAGGAACTGAATAAGATCATCATGTCGCCCGTGCCTTCTATCGGCTTTATACATCTTGGCAAAACAGGCTTGATGGAGCTGATTTTCCCGCAGTTTGCAGCATTAAAAGGTATCGACATCATTGATAACAAAGCCCATAAAGATAATTTCGACCATACCTTACAGGTGCTTGATAAAATTTCAGTAAATACGGATAACCTCTGGCTGAGGTGGGCTGCGCTACTTCATGACATCGGCAAACCCCCAACAAAAAAATTCAGCCCGGAAACCGGCTGGACCTTCCACGGCCATGAAGCCAAAGGCTCGCATATGGTTTATGAGATCTTTAAAATGTTCCGGTTACCGCTGAACGAGAAAATGAAATACGTTCAGAACCTTGTCTTTCTACACCTTAGGCCCATCGCCCTGGCCGAAGAGGTGGTTACAGATTCTGCTGTCAGGCGGCTGCTTTTCGAAGCAGGTGACAATATTGACGACCTGATGCTGCTTTGCGAAGCCGATATCACTTCAAGAAACATCAAAAAAGTTGAACGCTTCTTGAAAAATTTTGAGTCGGTACGTTTAAAACTGGCGGAAATTGAAGAAAAAGACCGCCTGCGCAACTGGCAACCGCCGATATCAGGTGAGATCATCATGGAAACATTCGGGATAAACCCTTGTATGGAAGTGGGCATCATCAAAACGGCCATACGAGAAGCCATTTTAGACGGAAAAATCGATAATAATTATGAAGAAGCATACCAATTTATGCTTCAGGAAGCAGAAAAACTTAAGTTGAAAAAAAAGTAATCCGTCCCGGTTTTCTTCATAAATTGCATATATTTTTATTTTTTTATGAAACTCCATTGTTATTACGTTTACATTCTTACGAACGTAAATCATACAGTTCTTTACACTGGAGTTACCAATGATTTGGCAAGAAGGGTTTTTGAACACGAAATGAAAATTTTTAAAGGATTTACTTCCAAATATAATGTAGATAAGTTAATATATTTTGAATTATTTGATTTTATTGATTTGGCAATAAAAAGAGAAAAACAGATTAAAGGTTACTCAAGGATGAAAAAACTTGCACTTATAGATTCATTAAATCCAAAATGGATTAACTTGTATAGTGAAGGAAAAATTGATTGGGAAATAATAAAAGACAAAAAAAATAATGGGTAAAGCTCTCTAAAATAATTATGAGATTCCTCGCTGCGCTTCGGAATGACAGGTTGTTTTTGTCGTTTTAGAGGAGGGGGGTGATGGGCAAAGCGCCGGCTTCGCCGGCGCTTTGCCCATCACCCTCCTAATTAACATAAATAAATTGTCATTCCGATTGTAGCGCAGCGAAATGAGGAATCTATATTTTTTTTATTTTCAGGCAACCTTAATAACAATTTAAGTGTTATTAGATTATTGTTGGTTCAATGGAAATTCAGGAACTTATAAACGGATGCAAAAAATGGAATAAAAAAGCTCAAAACGAGCTTTACGATACATATGCCCCGCGCTTGTTTGCAGTTTGTATGCGCTATATGCCTGACCGTGACAACGCTAAGGATGTTTTGCAGGAATCAATGATAAAGATTTATAAAAATATCGGTTCTTTTACCCATTCCGATGCCAATGCCTTCTATTGCTGGTTGAAAAGAATAACCGTTAATACGGCACTGAACTATATCAGAGACAACATAAAAAATAAGCTGAACACAGACATTAATTATTTTGAGAATGAATTCACCGATGAAAATAATGTGGATTTTTCACAATATGATGACATGATAGAATATATAGGCAGCCGGAAATTATTCCAAATGATACAGGAATTGCCTGATGGCTACCGCACTGTATTTAATCTTTATGTGGTTGAAGATTATAACCACAAAGAAATAGCTGAACAACTCGACATAACTGTAAATACCTCAAAAACACAACTATTCAAGGCGCGCAAAATGCTCATGTCAAAGATTTATAAAATAATGGATAGAACTATTATCATTAAAGAAGTAATATGAAAAACGTAAAGGAAGACTTCGATCTGATGGTAAAAAACAGCCTGGACGGTATGGAGATACCGCCACCTGCCGACCTAAAAAAGGGAGTATTCAACATACTCGGCCGTTATGCCCTGATGCAAAATATAAAACGAAACGGCATTTATCTATTGCTGATCATTTTATTTAGCGCCTTAGGCATTTTTGCATATAAAACCATCAATAACCCTGCTGCAAAACTTGCAGAGGATAACAAACTTAAAAGTGTTGCTTTTAATAGCAACGCCAGTAACGCCATGGATAATAGTCAGAGTAATACTTATGAAAATCAAAATATACCAGAATCAAATAACCCTGTAAATAAAAACGCCAACCTGAACAATGACAATACTCCTGCAATTATAAAATCTGCAGAAAAAATTACCGATAACAATAAGAAACAAAAAACAGTTTTTGCTGTTGATCCTCAAAAATCGCTAGCAGGAAAAAAGAATCAAACAATTTCTGCAACAAACGAAAAAACCTTTACTGCAAGTAATTATCAAACCCAATCCCTAACAAACGAACAAACCTATGCTGAAACAAAAGTGCAAACAGTCAATTCTGCAGGTAGTGCGAACATTAATTTTTCAGGGACTTACGAAAATAAGTCTGTTATTTTTACCTCTCCAAAAATAAAAACACAAAACCTTATTCCTGCTTCAGCAGATTTGTTGATTTTAAATACCACTGAACAAACAAAAAAATTCAATAACCCGCTTTTATGGTCTATCGGGATCAATGCCGGCCATTCGCTTTATCAAAATCAAATGATCAAACTTCCGTCATCCTTTGATGATAATAATTATAGTTTTAATACCTCCATGGATTTTCCTTCCGTTATTATCGGGCTGGATGCCAGGGCGGAAAAGAAGCATTTTTTCTTTGATTTCGGCGTTCAGTTTGCTCATTTTTCAGAAATTGTCAGATCCGGAGATGTCATGCTCAACCCACATGAAGAACAATTTGTGAATTTGGCAGGACAAACTCTTCATATTGACACAGCCGGCGGATACTACCATTATTATTATTTGTGTGATTCCATTGTAAGGGTACAGGATTCTGTCTGGACCTGGAAAATTGATAGTTCCTTAGTTAATAACTATGACACCATTAACAAAAAGGTTTATGACACGCTGAAAAATCCTGAATGGAGAAATTCATACACATTTATTGAAATCCCCTTTTTCTTTGGTTGGCAGTATAATTTCGGGAAGGTTAACATTGGCCTGAAAACCGGTCCATTGTTGAGCATGCTTATCGGTACCAAAGGCTATATCCCGTCAAACATCAGCGAAAATGCAACCATGAATGAAACAGGCGCTGAATTTAAAAAATTCAGGCTGGGGCTTTCGTGGCAGGTATCAGCCGTGGCAAGTTATTTTATCAGTGAGCGCATGTTGATCGAATGCCAGCCATATTACCGGTTTGCGATCAGCGGCATCAAATCACCCACAGGCTATACCTTGAAAAATAATTCTTTAGGTTTGACGGTCGGTATCAGATATTATTTTTAATTTTATAACATTACAGGCAACCAAAAATAAAAACAAGTGTTTATATTCTCAAGAAACCATTAAAAATTATAATTATGAAAAAACTGTTATCCATTTTGTTTTTTGTTGTGATCGCAACAAATGCATTTTCCCAGCAGAATTGCCAGGCTTATTTCACCTCTTCTTATAATCCAGTCGGCAACACCATTAATTTGAACAATTACTCATACAACAATGACTCAACGCAAATCTTAGATACCGCTTGGATTTGGACAGTTCAGTATGGCGGCGCTTCGTATACTTACACCACTGAAAATCCTGTTATACAGCTCAACTCCTACCCGCCAAGTGTATTTGTTTGCCTTCAGGTGCTCACACCAACTTGTCAGAGTACTTATTGCGACACTATAATTTTAAACACGAATCCCGTTGATACCTGTATTGCCAGTTTTACTTATTATCCTGACTCTATGGCAAACAATTTTTATTTTTACGATAATTCATACACAAATAACGGAACCATAAATTCATGGGCATGGGTGGTTTATGCAAGCAACAGCACCGTGCTCTTTACAAGTAACCTGCAAAATCCGGTATTTACGTTCCCCGGCAACGGCGTCTATCAGGTATGTCTTACCATATACTCTGACAGCGGATGCCAGACATCAGCCTGTGATTACATTACTATCCAGGACTCCATCAATCCCAATTGTCAGCTGAACGTCAGTGCAACTATTGGCCATGTTACAGTGCCCGGAGGCAATGATGGCTTTATTGAGTTGAATGTGACCGGAGGGACACCACCTTATAATTATGAGTGGTTGAATCTGAATTTGTACACTCAAAACATCTATAACCTGACAAGCGGAATATACGTTGTTAATATTACAAGTGCCGATCCCGCCTGCTCTGCAGTCACATATACCGCGCAGATACTTGAACCGTACGATTCGTTAAACTATGTGGTAGATACGTTGTATACCAACAATATCGACACCTGTTTCGGATATGTCATCGACAGTTTTTATATCGACAGTATCTTTATTTCAGGAAATAATCTGGTCACTGTCGTTTGGGTTTTCAGTGGCGGTGGCATGAATTCAACACTCTATGCAACCTATACTTATAATTTAAACGGCTCACAGATAGTGGTACTCACCATCAACTGCGACAGCGCCAAAAACCTGGCAACTTATTCCGGTTATATTTACATAAGCCCGACAATGGGTGTTAACGCGGAAGATCCGCAAAATACACTGTTGATGTATCCAAACCCGGTAACAGATATTCTGAATATTGATTTTGCTGATTTGCTTACAGGAGAAAACTCATTACAGATTTATTCTTCGTCAGGCCAGTTGGTTTACAGCGAATCACTGCCTTCCGGTTCTGAGAATTTCAGGATAAATGTAAGCTTCCTGAAAAAAGGTATATATTTCGTGAAATTTGAGGATGGTTCAGGAAAATATGTTACCAGCAAATTCCTCAAATAAAATAACATTTCTTTGATCCTGAAAAGCCGTTAAAATTTAGCGGCTTTTTTTTATTCGTTTCAGGAGATTTTTTTAACGCGATAATTGCTTTTTAATTAATTTTGCACTAATTTTATAATGAAGTTAGGTACTATATAATTAAGGAAATGCTGATATATAAATTTAAAATTATTAACGACGAAAACGAAAACTTTTACCGGGAGATAGAAATAAAACCCGGTAATACCTTCAAGGAGTTCCATGACATTCTTGGTGAATGTATAAAGTTTAACCCGGGTGAAATGGCTTCGTTTTATCTCTGTGATAACAAATGGAACAAGATTCAGGAAATATCGCTTGTGGATATGGGTGAACCGGAAGATAAGGATGAAGCTGTTGATAAAGAAACGAAACCCGTAAAAATGATGTCTGACGTAAAACTCAAAGAGAGCATTATTGATCCCAATCAACGGATGATTTACGTTTATGATTTTCTGAAAATGCATACCTTTTATATTGAGCTTTCAAAAATCACCGAAGGCGACGAAAAAATCAATTATCCCCGTTGCACTAAATCTGTAAGTGATATCGCGAAACCAAAAAAAATTATTCCGAAAAACGAAGAAATTGAGGAAGAAGCGGAAGAAGCCGAGGAAGAAAGCGATGAATTTTTTAATGAAGACGACAGCCAATTTGATGAAGGTGATTTAAACCTGGGAGAAAGTTTTGAAGATCCGAAACTTATCTGAGAATTTAATGACCAGCCCTCCATCGTTTCCGTCAGGCAAACATTTAGTTATTATTACCGGTCCGACCGCAGTTGGAAAAACTTCCCTTACCATACAGCTTGCACAGCACTTTCATTCAGAGATCATATCTGCCGATTCACGGCAGTTTTATAAAGAACTGATCATCGGCACAGCAGCACCGACTCCCGAAGAGCTTAAAACTATAAAACACCACCTGGTCGGGATGCTGTCGATTACCGAAAATTATAATGTGTACCGGTTCGAAAAAGATGTGATCAGCATTCTGGAAAAACTTTTTATAAAAAATGACATTGTTTTTATGGTCGGCGGATCAGGGCTATACATTGACGCTGTTTGCAACGGTATTGATGAAATTCCCGATCCGGACATGGAGCTGCGCAATAAATTAAATACGACTTATGAAACCCTTGGTATTCAGCCATTGCGCCAACAACTGATGCTGCTCGATCCGGAAAGTTATGAAAAACTTGATATTGCGAACCATAAACGTATTATCCGTGCCCTGGAGGTGTGCATTGCCACTGGAAAACCCTACTCCTCTTTTTTAAACAAGAAATCCATTTCACGGCCATTCAATATTATAAAAATCGGATTAAAAAGAGAACGGGCGGAATTGTACGCGTCCATAAATAAGCGGGTGGACATTATGATTCAGTGCGGACTGGAAAACGAAGCGCGGAGCCTTTATCCGTTTAGGGATTTAAACAGCCTGCAAACGGTGGGTTACAGGGAACTTTTTGATTATTTCGATGGAACATATTCTTTGACAGAGGCTATTGAAAAAATCAAGACCAACACGCGCAGGTACGCAAAAAAACAAATGACCTGGTTTGAACGTGATGAAAAAATTAACTGGTTTCACCCTTCAGAAACAGAAAAAATTCTTGCCCACATAAAAAAACACACCACACCAACGTTATAACTGATTGTCAAAAGACAAGAATTTGTACCTTTGCAGTCGTTTTTAAAAAATATTTTATCTGTTTTTGTGAAAAAACACTTTTTATAACTCAATAGATGCTTTTAAATCAATGTTTATGAATCGTTTCCTACTGACCGTATTTTTATTTTTATCAATTATAGTTTCAACGGATGCACAGGAATGTCCCAGGCATTTGTATGATTGCAAGGGAGCCTGCGGGTGGTTTGTTGATGCTGATGGCAACGGATATTGCGATCTGTCTTCCTTTTCAGACGCCCTGCTGAAAAAATTACTTAATAAGAAAGATACTGCAACCGTAAAGCAAAACATCAATAACAGCCGGATTGAAGACAGCATTAAAAAATCAGATGCTGCCATTCAGAAAACCGGTTTAAACAACCCCGGCAATAAAACACAAGAACCAAAAACGGGCAACATTTCCCATAAATGCCCTTTTGAAAACACGCCAGAGTGTGAGAAAAACATTGCTTCTCAATCCGGCGTTAATACAAGCGATTCTGCTTCTAATGCACAACAAACCCAAAGTAATTCAGGCTTTAAGATAAAAAAATATGATCTATTTCTGATTTTCTCCCTGTGCGTGTTTTTCTACCTGTTATCCGCAGTGCTGGTTAAAAGAAAAATATACAGAAAATGCACCCACCGGAAGATATGGAACACTTTGTTACTGTTGGCTTTTTTGAATACCGGGCTAACAGGCCTGTTTCTGGTTATTCAGCTGAATTACCTGGTTTTATTTAACTGGTTTTCAAAACTACTATTCTGGCATGTAGAATTTGGCATCAGCATGGCCGCCATATCAATCCTGCATATTCTCTGGCATTGGAAGTACTTCTGGCATTTGGTGGTAAAGCGGAAAGATGAGACAGCATGTAACTCGTAAATGTAGTTATAACCTTAGTTCGGGATAAATCCCAGATCAATCTTTATGTTTTAGTCAAAATACTAATATTCAATCTATTATTATTTGCCTATGGCAAATAGTATCAATAGAAAAAACAAAAATGTGAAGTATTTTGTCCGTGGGACATATACATTAATTAAACGTCTATCTCCTAACGGAGAATAAATGCTTTTTTTGCATTTTTTTCTATTAATATTAAGCCTTATTAATTCACAAACAAAAATTTCAGGGCTAAAGCCCTTTATTATCAAAGGTGCGATTAACCCCGCCCTTAAGGGCGGGGTTAATTAAACAATCTATAAATCTGGACTTTAGTCCAAATTGTGAATTAATCAGGTAAACTCCTAACAGAGTATTAGCAGAATTTTCTTAAACTGAACTCAGTTTAATAAGATTCAATTTCTATAAAATTTCCGTAAGCTCTTTTAAATGAGATATTTCATACGTGAAATTTTCAGCATGAGGAATATTTCCTGAATTGAAAAACACCTGGTCAATTCCCGCATTTCTTGAACCCAGCAGATCAACCTCAATATCATCCCCGATCATAAGGCAATCAGCAGGTTCAGCATTAATTTCAGTCAGGGCAAATTCGAAGAATTTAATATCCGGTTTTTTATAATTGGCCTTTTCCGAAGTAATAATATGCGTGAAATACTTTTCCAGTCCGGCAAGTTGTATTTTCTTATATTGTACTTCTTCAAACCCATTGGTGACAATATGAAGGCGGTATCTGGCATTCAGATATCCGAGGGTTTCATGCGTATGCGGAAACACCCTGGTCTTTGTCGGAAGTAAGGCTAAATAAGCTTCCGAAAATTTTCCAGCCAATTCCTGATCATCAATGCCGTATTTAACCAATACCTTGTAAAACCGCCGGACCATAAGATCCGCTTTAGTTATCAAATCCTTCCTGTATTGATCCCAGAGTTCAAGGTTGATTATTTCATAGTCCTCAAAAAAAACAGTAAAATCATTAATGCCTTTTTTCTCCAACTCAAAATAAGTGCATAATTCAAGAAAAGCTTCCTTCGAATTGGCGTCAAAATCCCAAAGAGTCTTATCAAAATCAAATAGTATATCGCTGTACATTTTCGCCATAAGGCTGTAAAAATAATCCTTTTATGTGTGCTGTTAAAAAGATTATTGATAAAAAATTGTTTATTGACTTCAACTTACTTTCATTTTCATTTACTTTGTATGGAAATCTAAATTGAATCATTCATTTAAAACATAAAAAATATCATCATGATTAAAGGAGCTTATACATTATTGATCACGCCGTTCACACCAGAGCTGACGTTGGATGAAGAAGGTCTCAGGCTTTTAGTGAGAAGACAGGTCAATGCAGGAATTCAGGGTATCGCACCGTTGGGTGTAACCGGTGAAAACACAATGATGACAGACAAAGAGGTTTACCGTGTCATTGAAATAATTGCCGAAGAAGCAAAAGGAAAAGTCAAGCTGGCCCCGGATGCATGCAGCACCAGCCTTTGGGAAGCTAAAGAACGGGTTGCACGTTTTTGCGACCTTGGGGTAGATTATATTTCGGTTTTCACACCTTATTTCGTCCTGCCAAAACAGGAAGGGCTGATTGATTTTTATGAAAAACTTGCCGATTTTTCTCCTGTGCCAATTGTGCTGCATAATGCACCCGAACGTACCGGCGTTGACCTGCTGCCTGAAACAACCGGGCATCTGGCAAAGCACCCCAATATTGTCGGTATAAAAGACGGGAACAAAAAGCTTGATCACCTGGCAAAAATCCTTCACCTGACCAGAAACGAAGATTTTTGTGTATTTACAGGAAAAGACACCACTGCCTATCCGTTGATTTCTTTTGGTGGAGCCGGTACTTTCACCGTAGCAGGCAATGTGATCCCTGAAGTGATGAGGGATTTAACAGCGCATGCCTTAGCAGGCGAAATGAGCAAGGCTGCTGATCTGCATTACGGTTACTACGACCTGTTTGAAGCATTCCGTTACGAATCAAATCCTATGGCGGTAAAAATGGCGCTGAATCTGATGGGGCTTCCTGCAGGCGGCCACCGCAGCCCGCTTACACCATTAAGCGAAGAAAAAACCAATAAACTTAAATCCTTCATGCAGAAAAAAGGTTTGTTATGAAAAAGATCAGATTGAGAGGGCCTGCTACCAGCGCCAATGTGGGACCGGGCTACGATATTTTTGCGATGGCCTTGAAAGAGCCCTATGATGAAATTTCTCTTGAACTTACAGATGATAAAAATATCGTAATTGAAGTAGAAGGAAACAATCAGAGCATCATCCCATTAAAAGTTGAAGACAACACAGCAGGATTAGCGATCCTTGAATTTAAAAAAAGGCATAACTTTGATTTTGGTGTAAAAGTCATCATCTCAAAACATATGACGTCTGGCGGCGGATTAGGAACCACGGGAGCTTCAGCGGCTTCAGCTGTTTTCGGGCTAAACAAACTGCTCGACCTGAATTTATCTTCAAATGAACTTATTGACATTGCACGCTTTGGTGAAGTAGCTTCAGGAGGTTCTCCTCACGCCGACAACGTGGCTGCCGCTATAATGGGCGGTTTTATCCTGGTTAAAAACTACCACCCCATTGATGTCATAAAACTTGAGATGCCTGAGTTTCCTGTTGTTTTGGCCGTGATACAAAAAAGCCAGCGTACTACCCGGGGTTTTATCACCTATGAAATCGGCCAGGAAAAACTCAAAGACCAGATGTCACGCTGTGCCAGTGTGATCCATGGAATACTGACAAAAGACGTGGAAGAATTCGGCAAAGCAATTTCTGTTGACCATATTGCCGAACCTGTACGTGCAGCTGCAATTATGAATTATCATGAAACCAAAGCAGAGGTATTGAATGCCGGTGCTTATGGCTTCAATGTCAGCGGTGGCGGGTCATCTGTTATTGCCATATGCCGTGCATCCTTGCAGGATGAGATTGCCAGCATAATGGAAAAAGGATTAAGCAGGAACCCGACATTTGTAAAAGTCATTAAAACTACTACCAGTAACACCGGAGTCTGTGAGATAAAATGAACATTGACCTTAGCGGAAAAACCATATTGATCACCGGCGCCTCAAGGGGTATCGGAAGAGCTACGGCCATAAAATTTGCTGAATGCGGCGCCAACATTGTTGTACACTATAAAGATTTCAGCGGCGGTGCGCTCAAAACGCTGGACTCGCTTCCGAAGGGAAAACATTTCATTATGAAAGCAGACCTGACCGATCCGATGCAGGTAGAAATGCTCGTACATAAAACCATAAAAAAGGCTGGAAAAATTGATGTTCTTGTCAACAATGCCGGTATTTACAAAGAATGTAACCTGCGCGAATGCTCTTATACGGAATGGCAGGCAAACCTTGATGAAACATTAAAAACAAATATTTACGGGCCTGCCCACCTCTCTTTCCTGGTCAGTAAACACATGGCTGAAAATGGCGGAGGAAAAATTATCAATGTTTCTTCACGTGGCGCTTTCAGGGGTGAACCCCTTGCCCCTGCTTACGGAACCAGCAAAGCAGCATTGAATCAGTTCAGCCAGTCGCTGGCATACCTGATGGCTCCGGATAAGGTGTTTGTTTATGTGGTAGCACCCGGTTTTGTAGAAACCGACATGTCAAAAAAGGTTTTGAAAAGTGAACGGGGCGCTGAAATAAAAAGACAAAGCCCGCTGAACCGCGTGGCAAAACCTGAAGAAGTAGCCAACACCATCGTGCTTCTCGCCTCCGAAAATACCGAATTTTTAACCGGCGGCATCATCGACATCAACGGCGCTTCTTACCTGAGAAGCTAACACACAAGCTTTTAACCGTGGATTTTTTTTTTAGAAACGGTTCACGTAGCCAAAATGAATTTTTGACTGTTTAAACGCTATAGACTGGCCGAACTGGCTTCCCAGCGCGTAATAAATCGAGAACATTCCAATCTTTGTATCAAACGAGAGCCCTGCACCAAAACCATAGGGAATATCATGAACAAAGTTATTATGGGTGCGTTTTTCGTAATAGGCAGCATTGGCAAAAACCGCGAAAAAAGAATTTCGTTCAAATAAGTACCTGAACTCGAAAGTAAATAAATTATAATACGAAGCACGTATCGATTCTTCATCAAAGCCTCTAAGCGAGTTAAGGCCTCCCAACCGGAACAACTCATTTTCAAAAACAGTGCTGTTGGCCAGGTATCCGTTTTCGGTGTTGAATAAAATTGTCATCTTTCTGAATAAGGGCACAAACAATCTGCCGTTAATCAAAAACCGGTATTGAGAGGATTTGAGCCGGATACTATCGTATAATACAGCGTTTACAGATGAATTCTTTCTGATTTTTTTCAACCCTCCGGCGAATGACGTATTAATGAGGTAACCTTTTCTTGGGTTGATCCGGTAATCATACTTTTCCCGCAAGAATTCTATACCGAAAAGATTGACAGTAACGTCGGCATAATCAGGCAGTACGGTTGCGGTTTCCAGGCCGCTGACGCTCAGCAGGTCCGATTTGTAAATATCAGCAAAAACCTTCAGGGAATTATTTCCCGAAAAATAATACTGAAGCCCGATGTTATGATCTAAAGTCAGATAACTTGTGTCCTGCTTGTAAAGTATAAATTTATAATTGATGCCGAACGGAGTCGAAAATAAATAAGGATATGCCAGTGTAAGTTTCAGATCCTGTGTCCCTTTCGAAATGCTCCGCCAGTTAAGGTCGATAAGCTCTCCCCTGCCGAATGAATTGAGAAGCGACAGTTTGAGCTCGCCGTTAATTAAAAGTTTTCCTGTGGTTTTATTATCCGGTAAAACACCAATGATACCATAAAAACTACTCGCTTTCTTTTTATCGAGGTATAAAAATATTTTAGCTTTTTCTTCGGTGAACAATATTTCCACAGGTTTGACAACCGTAACAAAAGGAAGATCCCTGAGTTTCTCATTAATTTTGACGATCAGCGATTCGTTATAAAGGTTGCCGGGCCTCACAGATAAGTAGCTGTACAAATAACCTTTGGCAAGTTTTGATGATCCTTTAAGGACCAGGCTGTCGATAGAAATTTTATTATTGCGCTGGAAATTAATTGCAGCATCAATTTTATTGTCTGTTATCTGAATGCTGTCCAGTTTAAATTCAGCAAAGGGATAGCCGTTGTTCTCGCAGTATTCCAGCAATTTTTCAGACATTCGTAACAGGTTATTATAATTGAACTGTTTATAAGAAAAGTTTCGTTCTCTATAATTTATTTCGCTTGTAAGGTATTTATCAAGGTTTCCTTTGCGCAAACTCAGAAACGCGTATTTTTTTCCTGTATTAACATAAGCATTTACATTCAGCGAATCGCTTACAAGGCTGTCGATACGGGCAGCAAGAAACCCTTGGGTGTAGAGGAATAAAAGCAGGTCTTTCGCACCGGAAACAGCTTCATCCTTTGTATCGTACTGCTTTTTAACATGTGATTTTTTTATGATTTTTTTCGAACTGTCACTGGCAACAATATTCAATGTGACTTTTTTTTGCGCATAACTATGGCCGGGGCAGAAAATTCCCATAAGCATAAAGAGACAGATACTATATCGGAAAAAAATCTTCAGCATAGGGTAACGCAAAAATCAAATTTAATAATTATTTTTAGATTGACCAGTCAATTTCCTCTTTACCTTGATTACGAAGGATTTCATTTGTTTTGGAAAAATGCCTGCATCCGAAAAAACCGTTGTACGCTGAATATGGGGAAGGATGTGCCGCTTTAAGGATATGGTGTTTATTGGTATCAATCAGTGATTCTTTACCTTGGGCAAATTTGCCCCATAACAAAAAAACCAGCCCCTGCTTGGTATCAGACAGTTTCTTTATCACAGCATCCGTAAAAGGGTGCCATCCGAAGTTCTGATGAGAATTTGGGGTATTTGCCCTTACCGTCAGGGAAGCATTTAATAAAAGTACTCCCTGATCTGCCCATTTTTCAAGGTTTCCCGACAACGGCACCGGAATTCCTAAATCGGAATTCAATTCTTTAAAAATATTATCTAAAGACGGTGGTTTGCGGATACCGTCCGAAACAGAAAAACACAATCCGTTTGCCTGCCCCGGCCCGTGATATGGATCTTGTCCGATAATCACCACCTTGACCGAATCAAACGGGGTATGATTAAAGGCAGAGAAAATCAGTTTCCCCGGTGGAAAAACGGGGTATTGTTTTTTTTCTTCTACCAAATGGGTTCTGAGCTTAGAGAAATATTCAGCATTAAATTCATCCAATAACATATGTTTCCAGCTCTCTTCTATATCCGGATCAATCTGTGGCATAAAATAATTTTACAGTAAAAATAACGTTATAAATCCATATAATAATATTGTTCAACATCAAATTGTTAATAAGTTTCTATATTGCAACATCTTATTATTTGAAAAAATTTGACTAATTTTGCTTAAAATTAAACCGGTAATTCATTTCAATATGAAAAAAACTCTTTGTTTGATTGTACTGATTCTTGCTATTGTAATTACGATTTCTTCCTGTAAGACCTCAGAACGTTGCGATGCATATAAATCTCATAATACCCATTCAAAATATTGATCATAATGAAAAAAACAATTTCTATAATCCTTTTGTTGGCGGCAATGTCAGTTATAATTTCGTCATGCGCTACTAGAGAACTTTGCCCTGCATACAGTAAAGCAGTGAAGAAAACCCCTGCTGAAAAAAGAGCATAACCCTGTCATTCAGAATCCCCGGTGTTTTTTTGAATTTCCGTTTCTTTTTTCTATCTTTGTATAAACTTATTTCATGAATGTATTCCGGAAAATATTAATACTTTCCTTGTTGATTTTATCCGGTTTAATGGTTTTTGCCCAATCAGAATCCAATCTGGATAATAAAATCCTTTACCGTAAAGAACGTTCTGGTTTTATCATGGTTCATACAGGCGGCTTCGGACTAGGATATCGTTCAGGAAAGCATAAAACATATTTACGCAAATTCATGTGGGAAGTTGAAGGGCTGAGTATCAAACATCCAAAAGAATACAAAGTCTCTTCCTATTATGAGAACTCAAAAAATTTTATATTCGGGAAACTGAACAATTTTTTTGTTGTTCGGGGTGGTGTCGGACAGCAGCATATTTTAAACGGAAAACCATACTGGGGAGGCATTGAAGTCCGGCTTTTCTATTATGGCGGTTTGTCCCTGGGAATTACCAAACCCATTTATTTATACATCGTAAAATTTGACGAATTAACAGGAGAATCCTACCTTAATCTTGAAAGATTTGACCCTGATGTGCATCTAATCACCGATATTTACGGAAGGGGGCCATTTTTCAAAGGATTCAATAAAATCGGCGTTTATCCCGGAATCTACGCCAAAGTAGGATTAAGCTTTGAATATGGTGCAGAAGATACTTTTGTGAAAGCCCTTGAATGCGGTATTTTCGCTGATTGTTTTTATAAAAATGTTCCAATTGTTGCCTACCAGAAAACTCAGTTTTTATTTACAAATGTTTATCTGAGCCTTCATTTTGGGAAAAGAAAAAATTGACTTCATGAATCCAGAATCTGTAAAGCCCGAAAGAAAACCCGAATGGCTTAGAATTAAATTACCCGCTGTTAATGATTATTCATACATAAAAGAATATTTATCAGAATTTAATCTTCATACCATTTGCGAGAGCGGAAAGTGTCCGAACATAGCTGAGTGCTGGGAGCAAAAGACTGCCACCTTTATGATACTTGGAAACTGCTGCACCAGAAACTGCCGGTTTTGTGCGGTAGATAAATCAAAACCGCTGCCCCCTGACCAGGATGAACCGGAAAAGCTGGCTGAAGTAATTGAAAAAATCGGGCTCAGGCATTGTGTGTTAACTTCCGTTACCCGTGATGACCTTCCTGATGGCGGAGCCGGGATATGGCATGATACCATAACCACCATCAAACAGAAAAATCCCGGAATAACCATCGAGGCTCTTATACCCGATTTTAACGGGAATACGGAAAGTCTGGATTTGCTGATAAAATCAAAACCTGATATTATTTCCCACAACCTCGAAACGGTAAGAAGGCTGACTCCCGAAATCCGTATAAAGGCGAAATACCAGTTGAGCCTTGATGTATTGAAACATATTGCCGGCTCCGGGATAACTTCGAAATCAGGCATTATGCTTGGTTTAGGTGAAAATCTTGAGGAAGTGTACGAAACTATGGATGACCTGATAACTAATGATTGCCGGATCATCACCATAGGCCAATACCTTCAACCTTCAAAGAACAACCATCCGGTAGTAAAATATTATGCTCCTGCTGAATTTGAACAAATTAAGTCCGTCGCACTTTGCAAAGGATTTTCGTTTGCTGAATCAGGTCCGTTGGTCCGGTCATCATATCATGCCATTAAGCACGTTTCAAACCGATAACTGATAAACCATTACCGTATTCTGATTCAATGTATAAAATTTTAATATTATTCTCTAATTTTGATATTCACAAAATATGGCATCAAAATGATTTTTTTTTAGATAAACTTCATTGTAGATAAGATTAAAAGCCGTATCTTGTGCCGTTTTTTGACAGACAAACAAATAATAAAACTTAATTAATTAATAATAAACAAGATAGTCTAATGAAAAGT
>Ga0079306_1000406_pt1 | contig 40895 bp, 41 predicted proteins | sample Methanotroph_Enr_FD_79181 | JGI IMG/M metagenome (GOLD analysis project Ga0079306, IMG submission 79181) | Enriched soil microbial communities from Old Woman Creek wetland in Ohio, USA - Methanotroph_Enrichment_5 | ecosystem: Environmental > Terrestrial > Soil > Wetlands | place: USA: Ohio... | reverse complement strand
GCGGGCACGCCGAGGCCCCCGATGACCGCGGCTACATCATGCGCTACGACTTGGACGCGGAGTTCATGAACGCGGGCTTCTGGCCGGGGGATGATTCCTCGCCCAATCCGGTCTTCTACGCCTACATCAACCCGAGGCCCGACGAGTGTGAGCTTGCCCCGATCAACCCGGCGTCGGCGGCGTGGATCGAGCAGATGGGGGAGTGGGTGTTGCCCTACGATGAGGCGCTCGCGTCGGGCGACCCAAAGGCGGCGGTGCTCGACTTCCTCGACAGCGTCTACTCGATCGCCGGCTCGCATGGCGGATGGGATCTCGACAGCTTCACGTACACGCCGCCCGCGCCGCCTCAGCGCGCCTGAGTCCGCCCACCTTCCGAGAGGAGTCACCGTGGCAGAGTGCCAGCACATCCGATCCGTGCCCGTTCCAGAGCCCGACGCCCGTACCCAGGGCTGCGAAGAGTGCCTCGCAATCGGCCAGGAGTGGGTGCACCTGCGCAAGTGTCTCGACTGCGGGCACGTCGGCTGCTGCGACCAGTCGATCGGCAAGCACGCGACGAAGCACTTCCACGACACCGGGCACGCGGTGATGCGCTCCTTCGAGCCCGGCGAAGAGTGGAGATACTGCTACCTCGACGACGAGATCGCCTAGGCCCCCCGCCCAGCCGAGAGGATCGCACGCCATGCCGAGAATCGCCGCGATGTGCGGATCGCGCCGCAAGGGGAGCTTCAACCAGTCGTTGCTCAACGCGCTCATCGAACGCGCTCCCGAGGGGCTCGAGATCGTGCAGGTCGCCATCCGGGACTTCCCGTTCTTCAGCCAGGACGACGAGGCCGACCCGCCTCAGGCGGTGCGCGATGCCAAGGCACTGATCCAGAGCTGCGACTGCGTGCTGCTCGTCTCACCCGAGTACGACTACGGCGTCCCCGGCTTCCTGAAGAACGCGGTCGACTGGCTCTCTCGGCCGTTCGGCGATCCCACGCTTGTGGGGCGGCCGATGGCGGTGTGCGGCGCGAGTACCGGTTTCTTCGGCACATTGCGCGGCCAGCTTCACTGGCGCCAGAGCTGGTACTTCTTCAAAGCGCCGGTCTTCTCGGAGGCGGAGCTCGCGGTGGCACAGTCGCGCGACGTCTTCGACGACGAAGGCCGTCTTGTCAGTGAGCGCTACGAGCAGACCATCGACCACTTTCTCGCGACGCTCAAGGACTGGCTCGTGCGAGGCTGCTCGCCTCCGAGATAGACCCGAGTCCCTCGCCACTACAGCGTGGCGAGCCTGCCCGTGGTGGGCTGCGGCAGCCCCGGGCGGTACATCTTCGCCGAGAAACCCGCCTTGTGCAGCGTGCGCAGGATCTGCTGCACGCTGGCAACGCTCTCGTCGAACAGTACTGAGATCAGGTGGAGCGAACGGATCGACGCGACGTCCTTCACGCCGTCCACGAAGCGCACGAGCATCTCGGCAAGTGCGGCCTCGTACTCGTCACGAAGACCGTCGATCATGATGTGGACAGCTTGCATGGCTGACTCCTCGAATCGAATGCGGCGGCTGTGCCGCAAGCACGGAACGGGCGGCTGAGGTGCTAGCCCAGTTCCGGCTGCCCGCGCGTGCGCGAGCTCTTCGACGCGGTGCGGAGGAGGGAGCTGTCGGGCTCGACCGGCGTTGCGGCCTCGCTGAGCGTGACGTGCGCGTTCGATGCGACCGACGTCGTGGAGGCGCAGCCTGACGAGGTGCTCTTGGCCACGGCCTTGCGCTCGGTGTCAGTGACGTGCTTCGTCTCTCCGACGGGATGCCGCTCTCGCTGTTGCTCGTGGACCGGCGAGATCTGCGGCGATGCCGCGAGAACAATCGGATCGATGATTGGTGAGGCGGCCGGGCGAAGCGCGGCACCGACAGCGCTGAAAGCGAAGGTGAGGCACAGGGCGGTGGTCGCTACACCACCGGCTACTCCGACGAAGCGACGCACCTTGTACGACCGGCCTCGCGTCTGTTCCTTCATCGTTCGATCCTCCCGTCTGCATCCGTCGTCCCCGCCGACACGTACGACGATGCCCGAGATGTGTGGAGAATCCGTCAACCCGCAGTCGCGATTCTCTGTACGACGCGTGGAGTACGAGCCGCTAGAGCTCTACCTCCGAGGGGAGTTCGCGCTGGTCAGCGAACCACTCGGCTTCGAAGTCGCCATCGACGATCGAGTCGATCGGCATCTTCATGTACTTGCCGCTCGCCTCGACAGCCACGGTGCCGTCGGCGAGCACTATCCCGCCCGTACCCTCAAACAGCCGCCGAGAATCGCGCGTGATGCGCCCCACCGCGCGAACGGGCCCGTCGAGCGGCACCGGCTTGCGGAAGCGCACCGTCAGCTCGACCGTGACGCCCCAAGCGTCGTGGTCGGTGATGTTGATGGCGCGCCCGATCGTCTCGTCGAGCAACGCTGACGAGATCCCGCCGTGGAGTCGCCCAGGGTAGCTCTGGTGGTGCTCCTGGGGATCGAACTCGCCGAGCAGCTCGCCGTTGTCGAGTTCGTAGAACCGGGTGTGCAGCCCGAAGTCGTTCTCACGACCGCACACCACGCACATGCGGCTGATGTTCTGGGCTGCGACGATCCGGTGCTCCATGGATGAGGCCTCTCACGAAAGGGGCGGAGCCGCCGTCTGGCGACTCCGCCCATGATAGCGCTGGCCGGCACGCGGTCCGGCACGTGCTACTCGCCGGCGAGCATCAGGTAGATCGCCTTGCGTGCCTCGTCGAGGATCGCCGCGGTCTTCTCGGCCTGCTCGTCGGTGCCGGAGCGCATGATCTGCACTGTCGCGGCGCCCAGTCCGAACATCGCGTCGCGCACCTTGACCTTGGCGCCGCCCATCGGGGCGAAGCTGTCCCACGGCGTGGTGTTCTCGGCGCCGGCAGCGGCCTCGCGACCGGTGTCGGTCAGCGAGAAGACGCGCTTGCCGGAGACCTGCGAGCTCGTGACGAGCCCCTGGTCTTCGAGCGCCTGCAGGGTGGGGTAGACCGAGCCGGGGCTCGGCGTCCACGCGCCGCCACTGCGCTCAGTGAGTTCCTGGATAATCTGGTAGCCGTGCATGTCCTGCTCGGCGAGCAGAGCGAGGATAGCGGGCTGAACGTCACCGCGACGCGCGCGGCCATGACTGCGGCCGTGCTTGCCGAAGGGGTGCCCGCCGAAGCCACCCGGGCCACCGAAGCCGGGGCCGAATCCGTGTCCATGCATGATGTCCTCCGATCGTGCGAGTATCGCGTAACGACAGTATAACGATATATCGCGATACATAGCAAGATAGGGGCCAACCACGCGCTCGTGGCTGGCCCCGAAGGTGACTACGCCTAGCTCGCCTCGTCAAACGCCTCGACGAACTGGCTGTTGTACAGATCGCAGTAGAAGCCGCCGGCTGCGAGCAACTGCTCGTGCGTGCCGGTCTCGATGATGCGGCCGTGGTTCATGACGATGATCGTGTCGGCGTCACGGATGGTCGAGAGGCGGTGGGCGATGACGAAGCTCGTGCGGTCCTTCATCAGTTCGGCCATAGCTTTCTGGATCAGAACCTCGGTGCGCGTGTCGACCGAACTCGTCGCCTCGTCGAGGATGAGGATCTGTGGGTCGGCGAGGAATGCGCGCGCGATCGTCAGCAACTGCTTCTCGCCAGCCGAGACGTTGGACGCCTCGTCGTCGAGCTTGGTGTCGTAGCCGTCGGTGAGCGTGCGGACGAAGTGGTCGACGTAGGCCGCCTTGGCCGCCTCGACGATGTGCTCCTCGGTCGCATTCTCGAGGCCGTAGGCGATGTTGTCTCGGATGGTGCCGGAGAACAGCCACGTGTCCTGGAGCACCATGCCAAACGTCCTGCGCAGCTCGTCGCGCGTCAGATCACGGACGTCGACGCCGTCGAGCAGGATGCGACCGGAGTCGATCTCGTAGAAGCGCATCAACAGGTTGACCAGCGTCGTCTTGCCTGCCCCCGTGGGGCCGACGATTGCGATGGTCTGGCCCGGTTTGACGTCCAGGTTCAGGTCCTCGATGAGCGGCGTCTCGGGCTCGTACTGGAAGTAGACGTGCTCGAGCGTGATGGCGCCCTTGGACTCCGTGACGTGCAGCGGCGACGCCGACTCGAGCTCCTGCTCGGGCTCGTCAAGCAGCTCGAAGACGCGCTCGGCGGAGGCGACGGCGGACTGGAACACGTTGGCGATGCTCGCGGTCTGCGCGATCGGCTGGGTGAACTGCCGCGAATACTGGATGAACGCCTGGACGTCGCCCAGCGACAGCTGGCCCGAGGCGACCCTCAGGCCACCGATGACGGCGATGGCAACGTAGTTGAGGTTGCCGAGGAACATCATGGAGGGCTGGATGATGCCGGAAATGAACTGCGCCTTGAAGCTGGCCTCGTAGAGCTTCTCGTTGCGCTCCTCGAAGACGTTGATGGCTTCCTTCTGGCGGCCGAACATCTTCACGATGCTGTGACCGCTATGCATCTCCTCGACGTGGCCGTTGAGCGCACCGGTCCTCTCCCACTGGAGAGCGAACTGCTTCTGCGAGCGCTTCGCGATGAACACGGTGACTACGGCCGACATCGGCAGGATCAGCAGCGAGATGACGGCGAGCAGCCACGAGATCGAGAACATCATGCCCAGCACGCCGATGATGGTGAGCACGGACGTGACGAGCTGCGTGAGACTCTGCTGCAGCGAGTTGGCGATGTTGTCGATGTCGTTGGTCACGCGGCTCAGGATGTCGCCTCGGGTGTTGCGGTCGAAGTAGGAGAGGGGCAGGCGGTCCAGCTTCGTGTCGACGTTGCTGCGCATCGTGTAGACGGTGCGCTGCGATACGCCCGCCATCAGGAAGCCTTGCGCCCATGAGAAGAACGCGGCGAGCAGGTACACGCCAACCAGAATCAGCAGGATGCGCCCAATAGCCGAGAAGTCCACGCCCTTGCCCGGCGTGACGTTCATGCTCGCGAGCATGTCCGCGAACTGGGTCTGCCCCTTGGCGCGAAGGCCTTCGACTATGGTTGCCTTGGGCACGTTGGCGGGAAGCTGCTTGCCGATGACACCTTCGAAGAGCTGGTTCGTGGCGTTGCCCAGGATCTTGGGGCCCGCGATCGTGAAGGACACGCTGATCGCGGCCATCACGATGACGAGTACGATGCGGCCCATCTCGGGCCGGAGTGTCCCCATGAGGCGGCGGAACGACTGGCTGAAGTTCTTCGCCTTGACTACCGGCGCGCCGGCGCCGTGTCCGCCAAACGGGCCGCCACCGGGGCCGCGTCCCGCGCCGGGCCTGGGACCGGCGGGTACCTTCGTCTCAGAGCGGTTCGTGGAATCGCTCATGCGATCTCCTCCTGGGTGAGCTGCGAGTAGACGATCTCGCTGTAGGTCGGGCAGGTCTCCATGAGTTCCGCGTGCGTCCCGATACCGACGACGCGGCCGCCATCGAGCACGACGATCCGGTCGGCGTGGAGGATCGTGCTCACGCGCTGGGCCACGATGATCGTTGTGGCGTGAGTGATCTCATTCCTGAGCGCCGCGCGCAGCATCGAGTCCGTCTTGAAGTCCAATGCCGAGAAGCTGTCGTCGAAGACGTAGACCTCGGGGTCCTTGACGAGCGCGCGGGCGATGGCGAGCCGCTGGCGTTGGCCACCCGAGACGTTCGTGCCGCCCTGAGCGATGGCGGCCTCGATGCCCTCGGGGAGTTCGGAGACGAATCCCTTCGCCTGAGCGACGTCGAGCGCGTGCCAGACCTGCTCGTCGCTCGCGTCTTCCTTGCCGTACCGAAGGTTGCTCGCGACAGTGCCGGAGAACAGGAACGCCTTCTGCGGCACGAAGCCGATCTTTCGCCACAGGTCTTCTCGGCGCATGTCTCGGATGTCGACGCCGTCAACGCGGATAGCCCCACCGGTCGCGTCGTAGAGGCGCGGTATGAGGTTGATGAGCGTCGACTTGCCGCTGCCGGTACTGCCGATGATGGCGGTGACCTCACCCGGCTTCGCCGAGAAGCTGATGCCGCAGAGGACCGGCTGCTCGGCACCCGGGTAGCGGAACTCGATGTTGTCGAACTCGATGAAGCCCTTGGATCCGGTCTCGAGGGCGGGCGTCTTTGGGTCGTTGACGCTCGGAGCGGGCCCGAGGGCCTGCTGGATGCGGTCGGCCGAGACCGCGGCCCGCGGCACCATGACGAACATGATCGTTGCCATCATCACCGAGAACAGAATCTGCACGATGTAGGTCAGAAACGCCGTCAGGTTGCCTATCGGCATCGCGCCGGAGTCGATGCGCAGACCGCCGAACCACATGATTGCGACCATCGAGAGGTTCATGATTCCGAAGAGCGCCGGCATCATGAGGGCCATGATCCGGTTGACCGACAGGGCGGTCGCCGTGAGGTCGCGGTTCGCCTCGTCGAAGCGTTCCCGCTCGTAGTCAGAGCGGACGAACGCTCGGATGACGCGAACGCCGGAGAGCTTCTCGCGCATGACTTGGTTGACGCGATCAATCTTGACCTGCATCGCCTTGAACAGCGGCATCGCCCTGACGATGAGTGAGCCGATCACCACCGCCATGAGCGGCACGATCACCACGAGGATGCTCGAGAGCGGGACATCCTCGCGCAGCGCCATGATCACGCCGCCCACAGCCATGATCGGTGCCGAGATGATCATGTTCAGAGCGAAGAACACCATCATCTGCACCTGCTGCACGTCGTTGGTGTTTCGCGTGATGAGCGACGGCGCTCCGAAGATGTTGACCTCCTGCTGGGAGAACGTCTGCACCGCGCGGAAGATCGCGCCCCGGACGTCGCGCCCGAAGGCCATGGACGTCTTCGAGCCCCAGTAGACGGCGATAATCGAGGCGATTCCCATCGCGAACGTCGCGATGAGCATGATTCCGCCCGTTCGCATGATGTAGGCGGTGTCGCCCTTGGCTACGCCGTTGTTGATGATGTCGGCGTTGAGGTTAGGGAGGTAGAGGTTCGCCACCGCTTGCGTCGTGACGAGCGCCACGACCAGCACGATCTGCTTCCAGTAGGGCTTCAAGTAGGTTCCGAGCAGGTCGGGCATCTAGGCCTCCTGCCTTCCCAGTGCGTCGTGGATGTTGTCGTGCATCGCGTTGAGCAGGCGAGCGAGCTCGGTCTTGTCGGCGTCGCTCATCGGGCCGGCCATTTCGGCGATCACCTCACCGAGAATCGCGTGCATCTGGTCGTGGAGCGCTGCGCCCTCGGGCGTGATGTGAAGCTGCGTGTAGCGCTGGTCGTTCGGGTCGGACTCGCGCTCGACGAGCCCCGCGCGCTCCATCTTCTGCAGCATCACCGTCAGCGTCGGTCGTGAGACGCACATCTTCTCGGCGAGGTCCCGCTGGTTCATTCCGTCGTGGTGCGCGATCTCCTTCAGACAGAAGATATGCGCTGGCGGGATGCCGTACGAGGACATCTTGCGCGCCATGAGCTGGCGGTGAGCGTGCTGCGCTCGCATGAATGCGCCGAGCACCGCCGATGAGAGCGGGTCGGCACCGGGGAACGTTCGCGTCCCGCTTGGTGGGTCGATCGGCTGAGGCATGGCTGCGGTCCTTTCCGTCGTGAGCCACGAAGGAAGTTAGCATACGAACAGTTAGTACGCAAACGAATTGCGAACGTCGGGGGCAACAGAAAGACCCCGCGTTCGCGGGGTCTTTCGTGTGAACTGAGGTCTATGCGCTAGAGCGCTGAAGGCGCCGGTGCAGGCTCGGTTGCCGGCGTGTCGTGCCCGTGCCCGTGTCCACCCTCAACGACCTTGAGCTCCTCGAGACCGAAGAAGTCCAGAGCGCACGGGACGTCGGCGGTAGCTGCGAGGTAGAGGTGGATGGTGGTCATGATGATGAAGAGCCAGTTCAGGATGTAGTGGACGATGCGCACGATCCACAGCGCCAGGGCGGCGCTGCCGACCCAGCTACCGAGCCACCACCCGATCATCGCCTGGCTGACAGTGACGTTGATGAGCGGGACATTCCAGCGCAGAAGCGCCAGTCCCGTGAAGGCCTGCGCGATCATCATGTAGAGGAACAGGTTGTACGAGAGCTTCTGCAGCACGTTGTACTTGGCGACGTGCGGCTTGTTGTTGCTGAAGTAGCCGTAGTACGCGAGGACGCCGAGCATGGACTTGAGGTCCTCCCTGCCGATCGCAAACTCGCGCCAGTCGGCATTGGTCTTGGAGAAGAACGCGTACCAGACACGCCATACGAGCACGACGATCACGATGATCATGAACACGTAGTGCGCGTTGCGCATGATCGTCCGAGCACCTTCGCCGCCGAAGAAGGGGAAGCGCAAGTACATGCCGGTGAACCCGAGGAAGATCATCGAGGTCATGTGCGTGAAGTGAAGCACCTTCGGGAACGCCGGGGGCCGCGAGTCGTGCTCGGGCCAGTGCCCCTCGATGAACGACTTCCGGAAGCGTCCTGTCGTTATGAACAACGTGAAGTGGAATACCAGGAACGCAAGAATGAACACGTAGAGCGCGGTGAAAATCACGTCCAGCCAGACGTTGAACTGCGTGATATCCATCTGTTCAGGCCCCCATCAATACCGGTTGCTATGCGCCCTGCGGAGTCTTCGCCGAGGGCCCCTTACCCGTGCAGCAACGCATGGTGCCGGATGTTCGCGACCGCACACGTGCTCTTTCGACACGCGCGGGAGTTCACCTTCCGTGCTCTTGCTGAAGCCCCCTCGGGCGGCGCGTTCGCCCGACACCACGTATGATGCTAGCACGAGCTTGAGATGCCGGGCTCCAATCGAGTTTTGACGACGTCATGCGGCCTCGGGCAGAGGTCCTCGGAGAGACGCCTGCAACGTGGGAATTCGCGCCAAGACAATCGGCCTGCTTGCACTCGTGATCCTAGCGTTGTGGGTCGTTCTCATCGGCGTCCTGAACTTCCAAGGCGAGCGCGCTGCAGCGCGCATCGAGAAGATCGAGGTAGAGCAGTCGCTCGAGCGCTCGGTTGCCACGGTCGCCAACGATGAGGGCCAACTTGAGGCGATCTGCGCCGACTGGGCTGCGTGGGACGACACCTACGAGTTCATTCTTGGCCGGGACAAGACCTACGTCTCGACGAACCTGAGTCAGGCGATTCTCGACAACCTCAATGTCGACTTCATCGTGTTCGCCGATACGCGGGGGCGCATCCGCTACGGCGTGACCATCGACCGCAACGCGAGCACGACATCGACACTGAATCCGGGACTCGTGTCGTACCTCGCGTCGGATCCTTCCTTCATGACGCTCGAAGATCCGCGCAAGGTGATCTCGGGCATCGTCTCGCTCCCCGAAGGGGTGGCGCTTGTCTCGGCGGGGCCGATCGTCCACAGCGACTTCGCCGGTCCGAAGGCCGGGACGTTCGTCGCGGGCAGGTTCCTCGACGCCCCCCGCCTTCAGGAACTCGTTCATCGGACGCTCGTTCCCATCGAGGTGTTCCGCACCGACGACACGTCTCTTCCCGCCGACGTCGCCACTGCCAGGGACGAGCTACTGGCCGGTGCCGAGCAGATCGTGACGCCGGTGAGCCGGGACACGGTCGTCGGTTACCGCCTCATCGCCGGAGTGGACGGAAAGCCTGCGGCGATAGCGCGCATCACCCAGGACCGGTCGGCGATGAGCCTGGCGCGCGCGAGCCTCGTGCAGTCAGGCATCATCCTCAGCATCTTCGGCCTCGCGCTGTTGGCGGTGCTCGGATTCACCGTCGACGTCGCAGTACTCAGGCGCCTCGGGCGACTGAACGACGACGTCTCGGCGGTGGGCGCCGGCGGAGACCCGAGCGCTCGGGTCGGCGTCGAGGGCAGCGACGAGATCACGACGGTGGCACGCAGCATCAACGAGATGCTGCAGGAGGTGGAGAGTTCGCAGTCCGACCTCGCCTACCTGGCGTCGCACGACTCTCTGACGCGCCTATACAACCGCCGGAGGTTCGAGATTGAGCTCGAGCGCGAGCTCGCCCGGGGGGCCGGCGCGCTGCTCTGGTTCGACCTCGACCACTTCAAGGAGGTCAACGACAGCCTCGGCCATGCGGCCGGGGACGAGCTGCTCGTCGGCCTCGCAGACCTGCTCACTGGCGAGACGCGGGGCTACACGTTCGTCGCCCGGCTCGGCGGCGACGAGTTCGGCATGCTCATTCCGAATGCCGATGAGGCCGAGGCGTACGCGACGGCACTGCGCTTGCTCGACCAGTTGTCGTCGCGAACGTACCCTGCGGCGGGCCACGAGGTCCGCATCAGCGCGAGCGTCGGCGTTGTGATCTACCCGGAGCACGGGAATACCGCCGACGAGCTGCTCTCGCGGGCCGACTTGGCGATGTACCACGCGAAGGACAAGGGCCGGAACCATGCGACCGTCTACACGTCCGATGAGGCGTGGCGCAACGAGATGACGGAGCGGATCGCCCAGGCCGAGGAGATCGTCTCGGCACTCCGTGAGGACCGGTTCGTGTTGTACGCGCAGCCCACCCGGCATGTCGACGACGGCGTCGCCGGCCCGCTCGAGCTGCTCCTTCGGATGAGGCGCAGCGATGGTGTCCTCATCACCCCCGAGGAGATCATCCCAACCGCCGAGCGGATCGGTCTGATCCGGGATGTCGATCGCTGGGTCGTCAGGCGGGCGATTCGGCTGCTGGTGGCCGAGAAGCAGGCGGGGCGAACCACCTCCGTCAGCGTGAACCTTTCCGGCGCGGCATTCTCGGATGTGGGTCTCCTCGACGTCTTCAAGTCCGAGTTCGGCGAGTCGGGAGTCGACCCAGCGCGGGTGGTCATAGAGATCACTGAGACGACGGCCATCTCAGACATCCAGCGTGCGAAATCCTTCATCCAGGAGCTCTCGAAGCTCGGATGTCGCTTCGCGCTCGACGACTTCGGCTCCGGCACGTCGTCCTTCTCTTATCTCAGGCATCTGCCCGTCGAATTCCTCAAGATCCACGGCGGCCTCATCAAGAGCCTCGACGGCCGCAACGATTCCGATGCTCATTTCGTGCGCGCAATCGTGGAGATGTGTCGCGGGCTCGGGATCCTCACGGTTGCCGAGTACGTCGAGACTCCCGAGATTCTCGAGTACGTGCGCGACTGCGGGATCGACTACGCTCAGGGCTTCCTCATCGGCGAGCCGCGCCCGGTCGAGGAGTACCTCGGCGAGGCCTAGACCCTCGACGGCGCGCGGAAGTGCCGGAACGCGTTCGAACTGCGCCCGGACGGGTATCATCGCCCACACGAAAGTGGAGTGAGAGGAGAGAGCGTGGACTCGAAGCAGCAGGTACTCGATGCAATGAAGGCGGCGGGCGAGCCGCTGAACGCCGGCAAGGTCGCCGAGATGACGGGACTCGATCGCAAGGACGTCGACAAGACGATGAACGACCTGAAGAAGTCTGGCGAGATTGTTTCGCCCGTGCGCTGTAAGTGGCAGCCGGCCTAGCAAGTCCGAGAAAACGTAGCCCCGGCTCGACCGGGGATCGACGAGTGCCGCGTGGCGAGAGCCGCGCGGCACTCGTGCGTTGCGGGCCGGATGCAGTCAGGTTCTCGAAAGGGGCGGGAAAGGGGTGCGCGCTTTCATCTGAGCGAGGGGTATGCGCGACGGCCGACAGGGGAGGTGAGCGGCGCCGGCGCGGGCCCTTCGCGTCCGTGATGAACTTGGAAGAAAGGGGGAGACGGATGAGCCTCCCGAAGCTACTGCGCGCTGCATGCTTGGTAGTGGCTGTCTTGGCAGGGCCGGTCGGGTCCGCCTACGCATGGACTGTCGGATACAAGACGGTGCCCATCCCGTGCACGACCGGCTGCGGGCAGCAGGACTACAACAACTGGTGTGGCGTTGCGAGCACGCACGCGGTGCTCCACAAGCTCGGCAAGAACATCTCGCAGTCAACACTCGCGTCGAAGTACGGCGTCGGGAAAGCGGATGGCAGTGCAGTCGCCATCGAGCGGATCCCACGCGTCCTCGACGACTACATCAGCGGGTTCACGTACGTGAGGGTCCCCAGGGTCGACGTGAATTCCGCGTCGCTCATGGCGAGCATCGCCCAGTACTGTACCGACAAAGGCCACTTGGGGATTCCGTGCGTCAACCCGTACGAGTGGGGGCAGTCGCCCGGGCTGCCGACGTACGTCGGCCAGAAGCAGGGCGGTCACTACGTGGTGCTGAGAGGCTACAACAACACATCTCTCAGCCAGACCGTCTACTACTGGGACCCTCACTACGACCACACTCACTATGGCTACCACTCGGCGTCGGCGTCCACCTTCTGGAAGTGCCTGTACTACAAGACGTGGGGGAGCCAAGGGGTGGTGTACTAGCCGTGGCCGGGGGCACTTCAGCCATACGGCGGTTGCTTCTGGCCTGCGCGGCCGGAGCTCTCTGGGCGCGCGTCGCCCGGCTGGTCGCAGACGGCTGGCTCCTGCAGCGGGTCGCATTCCTCGGTGACACGTCCGATCGCGTGTGGCTGACGCTGGTGTCGTGGACGGGGCTGTTGCCCGCGTCGGCCGCGTCGGTGATGGTTTGTGCATTCGAGCCGCTACGCGAGAAGCCGTGGGCCGAGACTCTCGTGTCCTCGGCGCTCGGTGCGGCCGTAGTGCTTGTGACTACGTGGGCCCTCGCGCGTGTGAGCGGTTCTGTTCGTGTGTGGGCCACGCTCGCCACGCTGGGACTCGTTGCCATCGCGGCGACGGGCCTGGCTCGTCAGGTGTCACAGGTCGAGCGGGCGGAGCAGGCATTCTTCGCCATGCTCTCGGGAGTGGATGTCGCCTACCGCGACGAGCGTTGTGTCCGGTCCGCCGAGGCGTTCGCGGACAAATTCCCAGACTCGCGCTGGCGCGGTGAGGCGCTCCGTATCGTGGCGATGAATCACGAGATCTCAGGTCACTGGGAGCAGGCAGCATCGGCATGGGCCCGGTTCGATGCGCTCTTCGCCGGTTCAGGCCTCCCGGGCGAGGCGTACGCGGAGTACAGCCTGGCCCGCTGCGCGGAGCGTCTGAACAGGCTTGACGAGTCCGCGGCGCACTACCGTGCGGCAATCGCCATCATCCGTGCCCGCGCAGATGGGATTCAGGGGTGGATTCCCGTCGAAGCAGCGAAGCGTCTCGCAGCAGTCGAACGCAGGACGGGGCTCGTGGCGTCGTCGTACCGCTGGGAGCAACAGGCGCAGGCGTCGCAGGACGCCTGCTCGATAGAGTAGCGAGGTGGAGGAGTTGAACAGCAATAGGGTCCGGGTCTTCACGATCGGCGTCGTGCTCGTCGCCGCCTTGGCGGTGGCCTTGGCGCCCAGGTTGGTCTCGCGCGAGCAGGCGGCGTACGCAGAGCGGGTACGTGAGCGCTGCATCACCACGCTCAATGGCGCCAAGTCGTGGGGCGCCACAATCACACGCACGGATACGAGTTCTGATGGAACGAGCAAGGTCGTCCGGCAGGATGTCTTGGTGCGCAAGCCAGGGGAATACCGGCTTGTGATGCGTGAGACGGACGAGAAAGGGCGCCCGGTCATCTCCACGACCATCCGGACGCTGACGGCCCTCTACATACGGACCGCCGAGGCTGATGGATCGACTCGGCTGCACGTGATCAACGGAATGCCGCCCTCGCTGGGCGTGTGTCTCGACAACGCGCTCGGCGAGACGGTGTCAGCCATGGCAGAGTCGCAGCAGTTGAAGATCGTGGGGCGCGGCGTTCGGGACGGCCGGGAGGTCGATGAACTGTCGCTGGGCTACGGACGTTCGGTATGGGTCGACCGGGCGACTGGCGTTCCCGTCGCCGAGCAGGAGAAAGCGGGCGATCGTGTAATCGTCGATATCGCCTACACCGACATGGTCGTGGATGAGTCGTTCGACAACTCGCTGTTCGATTCGGCCGCGCTGGGCAAGGTTGAGACCACGACCGTCGAGGACCTCGGCTTCAGACCCGTCGACTCGGCAGGTGCCGCGCGGGCTTCGCTCGGGTTCACGCCGCTTGCGGTGACGGGCCCGGAAGGCTACACGCTGGGCATTCAGGGGTACGTCGATCCGGCGGTGTCGGATCCGGAGAACCCGAGTCCGGCAGCGTTCATCACTGTGTTCTCGAACGGTCTGCAGCAGCTGTTGGTCACTCAGACCTTGCGGCCCGATCTCAAAGGCAGCTTGGCGAGCCAGATGAGCGAGGAATCCAAGCAGGTCGATATCGGCGGGCAACCAGCGGCACTGACGACCGGTACGACGAGTAGGAGGATCCTCACACTTCGGGGTGACGTGCTTGTCGTCGTGGAAGGGCAACTTCCGGAATCGGACCTCATCCGCGCAGCCAACAGCATTCTGTGATGTGGCTGGTCGGCCGACTACTGGTCGGCCAGCCCTTCTCAGCTACAGCTGCTCGACCTCGGCGGCAGGCATGTCACGGAACCGGGCAGCGAACGCCATGAACCGGTAGACGTCCGCGAAGTTCGAAGCGAGTCCGAGCGAGACGCGCATCGTGTTGGGCATCTTGCCGGTGGCGTCTCGGATGATCTCGTGGCACTCCGAGAAGGTGACCGGTCGGGCCTTGCCGACGAAGCACTCAGCCATGTCGTCCCGCTCTATGTCGTGCGCCACTTCGCCGTCGCCCGGGTTGCAGAAGCAGCCCGTGCGCAGCGAGATCAGCTCGCGTCCCGCCAGGCCTTCCAGGCGGTGCACGTCGAGAACATGCCCTTCGGGGTCGAGCAGATAGAAGGCGATCGTTCCGCCTCGGCACTCCATGTCGGTCGGGCCGAAGATGCGCACCATCTCGGCGCCGCTCGAGTGGCGCATCGTCGTCATCGAGTCGAGAAGCCAGCCCGTCAATGCGACGACGCGCTCGTGGATCGCGTCGATGCCCGTCTCGGCGATGTGTTCGAGGCCGATGCGCACGGCGGGTAGCCCCAGGTAGTCCACGGTACCGTCCTCGAAACCGGTATGCCCGGGGGCGAGGTGGTACCAGCCTTCGCCCTGCACTGAGGCGAGCGTGATGGTCCCACCGGCGAACCACGGGCGGCGCAGCTTTGACAGCGCCTCTCTGCGGGCGATGAGTGCTCCCACTCCGGTGGGGTAGCCGAACATCTTGTAGAACGACAGCGGCACGAAGTCCGGGGTGACGGCGGAGAGGTCGAGCCGGTTCGTCGGAGCGAATGCGGCGCAGTCGAGCAGCACGTCCCACCCGTGTTCGCGGGCGGTCTGCACCCACTCCAGCGGATGTTGCACGCCGCTGAAGTTGGACTGCGCAGGGAAGGCGAAGAGTCGGTTCTTCCCGGCCTCCGGCGTTTGGCGTGCGAGTTCGTCGCTGACCATCTCGCAGTCCAGGCGCAGCTCGGGCGCGCCCACGGGCAGATATGTCACGCTCGCCCCGTGCGCGCGGGCGAACTCCCGGATGCCATTGACCGAGTTGTGGTTGTCGTAGGTGAGCAGGTAGCGATCGCCACGCTCGAACGGGTAGGACTCGCCCACGAGCTTCAGCGCGCCGCTCGCATTCGGCGTGAAGACCACGTCGTACTCATCCGGATTCGCGTTGAAGAAGTCCAGCACGGCATCGCGTGCCTCCTCCACGAGCTGTGTGCTCGCGAGCGAAGTCGGGTTGTGCGAATGCGGATTGCCCAGCACGCTGTCGCCGAGAAGCTCCAGGTGACGGCGCACCTGCGACTCTGCGTAGAGCCCGCCGCCAGTGTAGTCGAGGTACACGTGTCCGAGACGGTCGAGCCGCGAGTAGTCACGCTCCCGCAGGGCGGCGAGGTGCTCGTTGGCGGCGTATGCAGGGTGCGCCGCCACGAACTCGCGGTACGCCTCGTCGAAGTGCTCGGCTGCGAAGGTCGCTGCACCGGCGGCGCTAGGCGAAGGGTGGTCTGTCTCGGCTGGCATCTTTGCTCCACGACGGGTGTCGGACCTACCGCTCGATGGTGAACGTGCGGCCGCCCGCTCGCAAGTCGCGTATACGGCACGGGCCGAGAACGATACGATACAGGCCACTTCACGAGGAACGACGTGCGGGAGGTTTCGATGGCACAGTTCGGCGTGCACTCCGAGGTCGGCAAGCTCAGGAAGGTGCTCACGCACCGCCCCGGCGCGTGTCTGGAGCGCCTCACGCCGAGCAACCGTGCGGAGTTCCTCTTCGACGATGTCGTCTGGGTGGAGCGCGCTCAGCGCGAACACGATGCATTCACCGACGTGTTGCGCGATCGCGGCGTCGAGGTCTTCTATCTGCAGGACCTGCTCGCCGAGACGCTCGGCGTCTCGCGCGACGCGCGGCAACACATCATCGACCGCGCGGTCTCCTCGTATACTGTCGGCCTGTCTCTCGTCAACGACCTGCGCGATTGGCTCTTCGAGCTGGACTCGGCCCGGCTCGCGCAGGTACTCGTCGGAGGCCTGCTCATCTCCGAACTCGAAAGCCTCGACCTTGCGGACCTGCGCTGCCATTCGCTCGGCGCGGTGCTCGCCGAGCCGGACTCCTTCGTCCTGCCACCGCTCCCCAACACAGTGTTCACGCGCGACTCGAGCGCCTGGCTCTTCGGCGGCGTCGTCCTGCCCCCCCTGTTCTGGCACGCGCGCCGGCTCGAGGTCGCGAATGTCTCGGCGATCTACCGCTACCACCCGATGTTCGTAGCGGACGACTTCTCGTTCTGGTATCCGCCTTCAGGCGACGCCGGGCGCTTCCCGCTCGAGGACCTCGGCCATGGAGCGAGCCTTGAAGGCGGTGATCTGATGCCCATCGGCAACAAGACCGTCCTCGTCGGCCTGGGCGAACGCTCGACCGGTCGCATGCTCGAGCACGTGGCGCGCACGCTGTTCTCGGCTGGCGCCGCTGAGCGCGTCATTGCCTGCCGCATGCAGCAGGACCGCTCCTACATGCACGTGGATACCGTCTTCGGGCTCGTCGATCGGGATGCAGTCACGCTCTACCCGCCCGTCGTCGACGCGATGAAGGTCTTCAGCGTGCGGCCGGGTGATGGCGAGGATGCGTTCGACATCACCGAGGAGAAGTCGCTGCTCGACGCCGTGGGCGACGCACTGGGCGTGCGCAAGCTGCGAGTGATTCCCACGGGGGGCGATTCGTTCCAGGCTGCGCGCGAGCAGTGGGATGACGCCAACAACGTCGTGGCGATCGAGCCCGGCGTGGTCGTCGCGTATGCAAAGAACACGCGCACGAACGCGAAGTTGCGTGCTGCTGGCATCGAGGTCGTCGAGATCGAGGGCGCCGAGCTGGGCAAGGGCCGGGGCGGCTGCCACTGCATGACGTGTCCGCTGGAGCGAGACGGGCTGTAGGCGCTCGGGCTCGAGCGGGTACGATGTCCCTACGCCGCTCAGTGCGGCGACGGCTCTCTTCCCGATCGGCCCCGGAGGACCTCATGGACGACGCAGCACGCATCGCCGAACTCGAAGCCGCGCTCGAACGTTCTCGTGCCGAGACCCGCGCTGCGTTCCAGAACCGCGCGCAGATCTACTCGGCGCTCTACGACGAGCTTGCCGACCAGCTGGGTGACGAACGCGCAACCGTGCTCATGAAGCGCGCGATCTTCAACCGCGGTCTTGAGGTGGGCAGGAAGTACCGCGATGCCGCCTCAGCCGGTGATCTCGACACGATCGGCCGCATCTTTTGCGAGGGTTCGCCGTGTGCTGGCACGCTCTTCACTCCAGGAGTCGAGGAGAGTTCGGAAGGCCGCATCGTCCTGCGCATGACGACATGCCCCCTCGAGGAGGCGTGGACTGCCGAGGGCCGCTCGTCCGAGCAGGTCGACCGGTTGTGCGAGATCGCGGCCGCTGTGGACGAAGGCACCTTCGAGGGCGCGGGTCTCGATTTGGTCTTCCTCGACCGCCTCGGCATAGCGGGGTCGAGCCGCTGTCTGCTCGAACTCAAGCTGCGGGAGACCGCCGACCAGGGCTAGCGCAGGTAGAGCCCGGTCCACGCGTTGAAGTTGCGGCTGTAGGTGCGCTTGCCTTCCTTGTACTGGCGAACGCGCACGCATCCGGCTTTGCTCGACTTCGAGAGCAGAATCGTGCCCGAGGGCCGCAACTTCCAGTTCCACGAGACCCACTTCGAGTCCATCGGCACGTTGCAGACGATAAGGCGCGCGCTGGGCTGCTGCTTGCCGGAGATGTACGACTCGTTCCAGTACTGCGCGAAGACGATCCAGTCGGAGTTGGGCGTCTTCGAGTTCGCCGTAGGAGCGAACACCGGGGGGCCTACCCAGCGGCCGCGGCCGTAGCGCATCGGCACCTCGGGCATCGCGAGTATGTACGGCTTCAAGCTCGTGAAGCACACCGCGCCGATCGTCCGCGCGCGCTGGTTCTGGGCGGACGCGCGCATGAACACGACGTACTTGTGGCTCGGAGAAATGACGGGATTGGTGTCCCATGGCGTGCCGCTCGTCACGCGCTGCGCGGCCGAGCCGGGCGTGAGGCGCACGTAGATGTCGCCGCCCGACGACCACGCCTTCGCGCTGGGGTACACGCGCGTGCAGTAGAGCTTGAGCGGATCGTTCCCGGTTCCGGTGGAGTCCCGGTTGGCGTCGGTCAGCCCGTCGTTGGTGTCGGTGTGGTCGACATTGACGCCCGAGAGGTCCTGCGGGCCGAGCGAGTAGTAGACCGTGACCTCGGAGCCCTTCTCGGCTTGCGAGCCGCCAACAGGCGTCTGCCGGATTGCGATGCCTTCTGCGACCTCGTCGCTGTACTCCTCGGCAGGAATGGGGACGAAACCGGCCTGTTGCAGCTGGATTGCGGCGTTGGCCGAGTCGAGCCCCACAACATTCGGCACGGTCACCAGATTGCCGCCCAGTGCGACGGAGAGGTCGACCGGCGTTCCCTTGCGAAGGAGTGCACCCGCCATGGGGAACTGCTCGGCGACGAGGCCCGCTTCAACCTGGCTGGTCGCTACCTCGCTGACATCTCCGAGCTTCAGCCCGACGTTGACCAGCATGGCCTCGGCCTTCGTCCGGCTCTCGCCAACGACGTCCGGCACGCGTGCGGTGCACTGGGAGAGCAGGATGAGGACGATGAGGACGATGAGGACAAGGAGAGCGAGCGCTCCCCAGAACCCGCGGTCGCGAGGCTCGTCCTCCTCGCGGGGGTCCTCGCGCTCCTCTTCTTCGTACTCAGGTTGGGTATCGAACTCGGCTGCCATTCAGGCCGCTCTCTCATGTGAAATGCGCGGTGCCCCTCTAGGCTATCTTACGGCAGATTAGGTGACCTGAGCGAACGATTGCGGTTGGTCTGGCCGTGGAATCAACCGAGACGTGCTATGCTTCGCCCTTGCGCCTGCGCCCGAACGGGACGCACGCCCGGATATCACACCCCTGAAGCTCGGAGCCTCACATGCGTCAGAACGACGTTCGAAACATCGCCATCATCGCCCACGTCGACCACGGCAAGACCACGCTGGTCGACCGTCTGCTGCAAACCACCCATGTCTTCCGAGAGAACCAGCAGGTCGCCGAGCGGGTCCTCGACTCCAACGACCAAGAGCGGGAGCGCGGCATCACGATTCTTGCGAAGAACATCTCGATCCGCTATCACGACACGAAGATCAACGTGATCGACACACCGGGCCACGCCGACTTCGGCGGCGAGGTCGAGCGTGTCCTGAAGATGGCCGACGGCTGTCTGCTCATCGTTGACGCGTTCGAGGGCGCGATGCCGCAGACGCGGTTCGTGCTGAAGCACGCACTCGAGCACGGCCTGAAGCCGATGGTCGTCGTCAACAAGATCGACCGACCCGGCGCGCGCCCGCACGAGGTCATCGACGAGGTCTTCGACCTGATGCTCGACCTTGGCGCAGACGACGCCCAGCTCGACTTCCCGGTCATCTACACGAGTGCGGTCAACGGCTACGCGCGGGTCGAGCCCGACGACGACAACGACGACATGCTTCCCCTCCTCGACGCCATCATCGAGCACATCCCCGCTCCGGACGTCGACATCGACGGCCCGGTTGCGATGCAGGTCTGCACCATTGACTACTCGAGTTTCGTCGGCCGTATCGGCATCGGGCGCGTCTTCTCGGGCACGCTGCACAACGGCGAGCGGATCCTCGTCATCAAGAACGACGGCAGCCGCTACCAGGCCAACGTCAAGGACCTGTTCACCTTCGAGGGCATGGGCCGCCAGCAGGCGACCGAGGTTCACGCCGGCGACATCTGCGCGGTCGTGGGTATCGAGGACGCCGACATCGGCGACATGTTCACCTGCCGCATCGACCCGATCACGCTTGCGCCGATCCACGTCGAAGAGCCGACGATGTCGATCGTGTTCGCGCCCTCGACCAGCCCGCTTGTCGGCCAGGAGGGCGACATTGTGGGAGGTCGTCAGATCAAGGAGCGCCTGCTGCGCGAGGCCGAGTCCAACATCTCGATGAACATCACCGAGACCGAGGACAAGAGCGGCATGGAGGTCGCTGGTCGCGGCGTGCTTCATCTCTCCGTACTCATGGAGACGATGCGCCGCGAAGGCTACGAGTTCCAGGTTGGCCGCCCGCAGGTCATCATCAAGCACGAGGGCGGCAAGAAGCTCGAGCCGATCGAGCAAGCCGTCGTCGACGTACCCAGCGAATACGCTGGCAAGGTAATCGAGATCTTCGGATCGCGCAGCGGCATCATGACCGACATGGTCCAGCGCGACGAGCACGTCCACCTCGAGTTCAAGATTCCGACCCGAGGGGTCATGGGCCTGCGCACCCGCATCCTCAACGCCACACGTGGCGAGGGCATCCTCTTCCACCACTTCTCCGAGTACGGCCCGTACCAGGGAGACCTCGGCGGCCGGCAGAACGGCTCGATGATCGCGATGTCCACCGAAAAGTCCGTGGCCTTCGCCCTCGACTCGCTGCAGCAGCGCGGCAAGATGTTCATCGGCCCTGGCGTCATGTGCTACGAAGGCATGATCGTGGGCGAGGCGGCCAAGGAGGGCGACCTCGTCGTCAACGTGGCCAAGGCAAAGCAGCTCACGAACATGCGCGCAGCGTCCGCCGACAAGGGCATCGTCCTCGCGCCGCCGATCACCTTCACGCTGGAAGAAGCGCTCGAGTACATCGAGGATGACGAGCTCGTCGAGATCACGCCCAAGAGCATCAGGCTTCGCAAGCGCCTGCTCCTTGCCAACGACCGCAAGAAGGCCGGGCGCAACTAGCGCATGCTGACTGCGCTGATCAGCACGCTCACTGCCACGCTCTTCGGCAGCGCCGACTTTCTCGGCGGGGTTGCGAGCCGCAAGGCGCCCGCGCTGCTGGTCAGCGCCGTCATGTTCGCGATGGGCTGCATCATCTTCCCCGTGGTGCTGCTCGTTGCTCGGCCGGTCGCAGTAGGCAATGCGGATATCGCCTGGGGCTCCGTCTCCGGAGTTGTTGGCATGGTCGGCGTCCTGTCGCTGTACGCGGCGCTCGCCATCGGGCGGATGAGTATCGTCGCGCCGATCACCGCAGCGCTCGGCGGGGCAGGACCTGCCGCCTTCGACCTGCTCCGCGGCCAGCACGTTGGCGCCGCGGGGTTGGTTGGGATGGCGCTCGCAGTCGTCTCGGTGGTTGTCGTGAGTACCACCACGGGCACCGTTGAAGAGCACGGTATGCCCACGAAAGCGGTCGTCTTCTCTGTGATCGCGGGTTCATGCTTCGCGACCTCACTGGTCGCGCTCTCGCTGACGTCGCCGGAGAGCGGCTTCGCGCCGCTGTTGGTGGCCCGCATCGTCGGCACGCTCGGGTTTGGCGTCGCGCTGTTCGTGCGCAGGCGTGAGATCGCGTTGCACCCGGGCTCGATGTGGACCGCAGCACTCACCGGCGTGCTCGACGCGGGCGCGAACGTCACGATGCTGACCGCCGTTCGCATCGGGCCGCTCGCGGTGGCTGCGGTGGTCGGCGGTCTGTATCCGGTTGCCACAATGCTTCTCGCACGGGTCTTCCTCGCCGAGAGGCTCAAGCGTCACCAAGTCGCCGGAGTCGCGCTCGCGCTCGTGGCGGTCGTGCTCACCGCGCTGCCGTAGGTCGGTTGCGCCGGCCGCGCGACTCGCGACGGCACTCCGAGCAGCCAAACCCTGCGTGGGGGTACCATCACTCCTGAGGGGTCGATTCTCCAGGCCGCCGGCACGGCGAGGATCGGGGATGGTTCTTGATGGGTCCCGCGTATTGGTTCTGGTTCTGGGTATGGCTCGGTGCGGTCCTCGTCGTCGCTGAGATCCTCACACTCGGCCTGTTCATGTTGCCCTTCGGGATCGGCGCTGCCGCCTCTGCCCTGACGGCCTGGCTGGGGCTCAGCTTGGGCTGGCAGTGGGCGGTCTTCATCGGCGTTTCGCTGGTAAGTCTCGTCTGCCTGCGCTGGTACGCCAGTGTGCACAACCGACGTCCGTCGCCCGAAATCGGGAGCAATCGGCTGATCGGCAAGGTGGGCGTGGTCACCGAGGAGATAGACCGCGTGTCTAGCTCGGGCCGTGCCCGCGTCAACCGGGAGGATTGGCGGGCGGATTCATCCGATGGCGCCGAGATCCCAGTTGGGACGAGAATCGTGGTCCGTCGGGTCGAGGGCAATCATCTCGTGGTCGGCACGCAAGACAACGAACGGGGAGAAGACAGGTGATCCGCGATGGGCGTATTGGGTAGGGCATTTCTAGGTGTCGTCGTATTGCTCGTGCTCTTGGTGTACGCGATCCGGGCCACACGCATCGTGCGTCCATGGGAGAAGGGCATCCTCGAGCGGCTCGGCAAATACCGCAGGACCTTCGATTCGGGCCTGCATTTGATCATCCCGTTTGTCGATCGGCTGACGAAAGTCGACATGCGTGAGAACGTCGTCGATATTCCGCCTCAGGAGGTCATCACAAAGGACAACGTCGCCGTCACCGTGGACGCCGTCGTGTACTACGAGGCGACTGACCCCGTGAAGCTTCTCTACAACGTGCAGGACTTCTACAAGGCGGCCACCAAGCTCGCGCAGACGAACCTTCGCAACGTCATCGGCGAAATGCAGCTCGATGAGTCGCTCACCAGCCGTGAAAGGATCAACGCCACCTTGGCGCGGATCTTGGACGATGCAACCGACAAATGGGGCGTGCGAGTTGTTCGTGTCGAGCTGCAGCGCATCGAACCGCCCAAGGACGTTACCGAGGCGATGCATCGGCAGATGAAGGCGGAGCGCGACAAACGCGCGAAGATTCTCGAGGCCGAGGGCGACAGGCAGGCCGACATCAACCGTGCGGAAGGCCACAAGCAGTCGGCCATCCTGAAGTCCGAGGGCGACGCACAGGCGATTCGCCAAATCGCCGATGCCGACAAGTACCAGAAGCTCACCGTCGCGGAAGGCGAAGGCGCGGCGATCAGGACCGTCTTCGGCGCGATCCACGACGGTCGTGCGACGAATGACGTCATCGCGATCCGCTACCTTGAGGCGCTGGAGACCATCTCGGACGGGCACGCGAACAAGGTGTTCTTGCCGATGGAGGTCTCGGGAATCCTCGGTTCGCTCGGCGGCATCGCTGAGCTCTTCAAGGCGCAGCAAGAGCCTGTTCACGAGCAATCTGAGGTACCGACACCCGAGAAGGTGCGCCCCGTGGCTTCCCCGCCGCCAGGGTCTCAGAAGCCGCCGTCTTCAACATCGGTGCCGCCCGCACTCTGAGCGACATCGCTGGCGCCGCGGCACCGGTGGGCTCGCTGCGGCTCAGCGTCTGCGCTGGGGCGCGAGCCGTCGGACGAGGGAGAGCATTCGGCCCGCAACGGCAAGGCCGAGCAGCACCGCCGCAATCTGCCCGAGCGTGATGCCCTTCGGCTCCGCGCTGTCCCCGGCCGACGACCCGGCCGACGTGCGGTTCGAGGTCTCATTCGCGTGCGCTGCGACCGGCTTGGCCAGCAGCGCGCTGCCGTAGTCGATCACGATCGGATGTGGCTTCTTGCTGCCGTTCTGGATGGTGATCACCGTCGCGTTCGCACCCACATGCACTGACTCGATCGCCGAGAGGAACGTTAGGGTGTCGTCGACCACCTGAGTCGACCGCGCGGTATCTGGCACCGGCGTCTTCGCGACCGCGAGCGGAGCAGCGATGCTTCCGGCTATCAGTACGATTGCGAGAATCCTTGTGAACCGGCCGAACATCGGAACCTCCACGGGGGCTGAGGCGCGTCTTCGCCTCGTGCCGTGAGTATCGGCGCGACGCAAGCACAACCGTGTGATATTCGTCACCGGTTTCGCGCATGCACGAGTCATCCCTGGCGAGGGGGTAGACTTCTGTCGGACCACCCGTATCTCGCGAGCGGCAGAGGAGTGCCTGCATGCAGCCAGCCGATGGTGTTCGGATCAAGATCCTGAAGAACGGTCCCTACTTCGTCAGCGGGCCGGTGCCGCTCACGGTCGAGTCGATAGTCTGTGACTCGGACGGCGAATCGGAGTCGTGGAGGCTGGACACGCGTCTGGCCGACCGGGGCAGCTGCGGCCTGTGCCGCTGCGGGCAGTCGGGCAACAAGCCGCTCTGTGACGGAACGCATGCCGAGGTCGGCTTCGATGGCACCGAGGTCGCTGCTCACGACACGTATGAAGAGAGCGCCGAAGTCGTCGACGGGCCGCGCTTCTCACTCGCCGACAAACCCGAGCTCTGCGCGGATGCGCGTTTCTGCCACCGAGCGGGAGCGATTTGGCACCGGATATACGAGGACAGCGACGATGCCGCCGAGACGGTGCGCGTCGAAGCGGAACTGTGTCCCTCAGGACGCTACACCACTCTGAATCGAGCGAACGGGGAGCCCCTCGAGCCGCGCTTGGCTCCTTCGATCGCGTTTGTTCAGGACACGGGCGCCGCGGTCAGCGGCCCCATCTGGGTGCGAGGCGGTATTGAGGTCGTCTCGGCAGAGGGTCACCCCTACGAGGTTCGAAACAGGGTGACCCTGTGCCGGTGCGGGCAGAGCAAGAACAAACCCTTCTGCGACGGCTCACACGTGGCGCACGGCTTCCACGACCACCTCTAGGGCAGCGGCGACGCATCTACTCCTGCGTAGATTTCGCCACCAGAGCGACGACGGCTGCGTACTTGTACGCCGCCAGCCCCGGCTTGGGCTTGTCGATGTTCTTCGTGAAGCGCGGATCGTTCACCCAGATCGACGCCATGTTCGCGTAGAACTCGACCGGCAGGTCGTAGAACCACTTGGACAAGTGGACGCGGTGTTCCTCGGCGAGTGCCATCGCCTCGGGGGAATCGGCGGGAACGCCAGCCTCAATGAGCGCGATGAACGCCTTGGTGTTGGCGTCGCCCTCGGCCTTGATGGTCTCCCAGTCGGACTTCGTGTAGCGCTTCGTGCGCGCCATCGATTGCTTGTAGGCGTCCGTCTCGCCCCAGCGCTCGCGCGCCTCGTCCTCGTAGTCGGCGGGGTCGAACCCGTCGAACAACTCGCCGAACATCTTCGACGACTCTTCCTTGGTCATCGGAATCCCTTCTTCCATTTCGAGCAGTTGCATGTCGATCGCGTCGATGGCGGCCTCGGTGCGGCGCACCTTCTCGGCGAGGAGGTTTCGTTGCGCGCGCAACGCGTCGGCCCGGTCGAACTCGGGGTCGAGGACGATTCCGCGAATCTCGGGCAGGGCGAAGCCCAGCTCGCGGAAGAGCATCACCTGCTGCAGCCGCTCCAGGTCTTCGACCGTGTAGAGCCGGTAGCCCGCTTCACTCCTGCCGCTCGGTGCGAGCAGCCCCACTTCGTCGTAGTGGTGCAGCGTCCGGACGCTGACCTTGGCGAGCTTGGCGGCTTCTCCAACCGTCCATGTCATGGTGCGCCACCTCCTTTCGCACCAAAGCGTAGACCCTCACGTAACGTGAGGGTCAAGAGGTTTCGTGCGATGATCTTTCGGCGTGCTCCGCATGCCGGGCGCCGCTACGCGAAGACGTCGCTCGCCAGCTCGAGGATGGCGCCGCGCACGGGGCTCGATTCGATCCACAGCCGCAGCGCTTCGGGCGAGATGTGCTCGGCAGCCTCGTCGAGCAGCTCGAAGGTGGCGATGCGGATGTTGCCGTCCTCGTCTTCCTTCAGTGTCGCCGAGATGACCTCGAGGAACTCCTCGGCCTCCGGGTCGTTGTCGAGGTTCTCCAAGAGGACTTCGCGCAACACGGCGGCGGCGGCGGTAACGTAGACACCGGGCAGCAGGTCACCTGTGGAGCAGTCCTCCTCGTAGGCGGCCATGATCATCTGCATGAGGTCGGCCAGAGGGCCGGAGAAGCTGACATTGTCGCCTTCCACGTGCTCCCACGGCATATCGGGTGGTCCTCTCGGTAGGTGTCTGGGTCGCGGTTTCGACACGACGCTGCCGGTCGGGATTCACTCTAGCACCGCGTGCCCGGGGCGGTGCCGCGACTTGGGGTGCAGACCCCGCGCAAAACAGGGAACGAACACCCCAAAGGAAGGTGAGGACATGATCACACGCGAAGAGATGCTCGCGCAGAAGGATGAATGGCTCGCTCGTAAAGACGAGCTGACCGCGCGCTTCGTCGACCACGTCGACGACCCCACCGTCGATGCGGCCATCGGGCTGTCACTCGTCGGCGCAGGACTCGGCGCCGTCATCGTCAACTTGTTCCGCGGCAGGCGCAGCGCGTGGGCGTACCTGCTGCCTGCGGTCTTCGTTCTCGGCGGGATTGCCGTCATCAGCGGTGGGGCCGTGAGCCGCCGTTCCGACCGCATCTCCGTCGCCGAGGAGATCGTGCGGGAGCAGCTGGCGAGGCTCGACCCGATTGCACGGGCACAGGTCCTCAGGGACGCGGCAAGCAGCTCCTTCGGCCCGCTCATCCACCACAGCTCGAACTAGCAGGGGCGCATGACGGGGTCCTGGGAGACGGAACGGCTGCTGCTGCGAGACCTCGGCCCGGAATCAGCCGCGGCTGTGCGCGACTATGGGTTGCGCACCCGCGACTTTCACGCACCGTGGGATCCCATCCGTGCGGCGGACTACTGGGAGCTGCCGATCGTCGCCGAGCGCCTGCGCGCGCAGCAGGAGGACTCGCGGGCTGGGCGGGCCCTGTGCCTGTGTGTGTCGCATCGCGATGACCCGGAGCGCATCATCGGCGTCGCGAACCTGCGCAACATCATCCGTGGCGCGCTGCTGAGCGCCCATCTCGGCTATGGGCTTGCGCCCGACGCCACGGGACGCGGCTACATGACAGAGGCGGTCAAGGAGGCGGTGCGCATCGCCTTCTTCGACCTCGGCCTGCACCGTGTCGAGATCAATATCATGCCGAGAAACGTCCGATCGCTGGCGGTCGCCGAGCGCGCCGGCTTCGTGCGCGAGGGCTTCTCGCCACGCTACCTGCGCATTAATGGCGCGTGGGAGGACCACGTGCGCCTCGCCCGTGTCAACGAGGCGATGGTGTGACCGCGCGCGGGTGGGCGGGGGAGCCGCCGCTGCTACAGCTCGAAGGCGCGGTAGTGGTGCGCGACGGGCGCGCGATCCTGACCGTCGACGAGTTCCGCATCGGCTCTGGCGAGCGCCTCGCCGTGCTCGGCCCGAACGGGGCCGGCAAGTCGACGCTCATCAAGCTGCTCACGAAGGAAGTGCTCCCGCTGTGGGCCGACCCGCCGCCCGTGCGCTTCTTGGGCGAGCCGCGCTACGAGCTGCAAGAGGCGCGCAAGCTGCTCGGGGTCGTCTCGGCGACGGCGCAAGACGAGGCGGATGTCGTGTTGCCTGCGCTCGAGGTTGTGCTCGGCGGCTTCTTCGGTGCGCTGGGAGTGCCGCCCCACGTCAGCGTCACGGCCGAGCAGACCGCAGCCGCCCGGTCGGCTTTGGACGAGCTCGAAGTCGCGCACCTCGCCGAACGCACCATGACGACGCTGTCGACAGGCGAAGCGCGCCGCGTGCTCTTCGCCCGAGCGCTCGTGCACGACCCGGCCGTGCTCGTGCTCGACGAGCCGTGCGCCGGGCTCGACCCGCACGCCGCCTTCCACGTGCGCGAGGCGATGCGTTCGCTCGCCGCGGGCGGTCGCTCGATCGTGCTGGTGACGCACCACGTTGAGGACATCGTCCCGGAGGTCGACCGCCTTGTGCTCGTGCGCGACGGCCGCATCGTCGCCGACGGCCCCAAGCGAGACCTCATGACCGCCGAGACAATCGGCGACCTCTTCGACATCCCGCTTGAGATCGAAGAGCGAAACGGCAGCTACCGCCTCTGGTAGTGGCCCTTCCGGTTGACCACGCCCTCGTGGCGGGTAGATACTGACTGACGGTCGGTCAGTCACGTCGGAGGGCCCCATGGCGCGCATCGTCAAAGACGCAGAAGTCCGCCGAGAAGAGCTGCTTACCCTCGCCTTGGACCTGTTCATGGCGCAGGGCTACGAGCGCACCTCGGTCGAGCAGATCACGCGCCGCGCCGACGTCGCAAAGGGCACCTTCTACCACTACTTCGACTCCAAGCAAGATCTCGTCGAGCAGCTCGCCGACTCCCACGCGCGCCAACTCTTCGCGCACCTCGAGTCGCGGCTCGCTGCGGTCGAGGGAGACGCCCTGCAGCGGTTGCGGGCGTTCTCCCAACTCGCCACGTCGTGGAAGATGGACCGCGCCGACGAGTCAGCAGCCTTCGGTCGCATGCTCTACGCGCCCGACAACCTCATGCTTCGCCACAGCCTCTTCTCGGCGTGGCTCGAGCGCACTCGGCCGCTGCTCACGGCGATCCTCACGCAAGGTGTCGCCGAGAAGACGTTCACGGTCGAGGACCCGCACGCCACGGCAGGAGTGGTGCTGTCGCTGTGGTACGACTGGGGCGACCGCGTCGCCCAGAACATCTACCAGCCCGGCTTCGATGAGGCTCGCGCCGCGCACGCTGCCGCCGAGCTGCGGGCCGGGATGCGCGCGCAAGAACGGATCCTGGGTGTGGCGGAGGGCGCGCTCGAGCCGTCTGTAGACGTCGAAGCGTTGTTCGTGCAGCTCGTTGGAACGTCATCGGATGAAGGAGCATAGCGAGCATGGCGATCGTAGAAGTGAGCGGGCTGACGAAGATCTACGGCTCCGGCGACACCGCCGTGACGGCGCTCGACCACGCGGACCTCACGATCGAGCCGGGGGAGTTCGTCGCTGTCATGGGACCGAGCGGCTGTGGCAAGTCGACGCTGCTCAACCTCATCGGCGGTCTGGACAAACCCACGAGCGGCACCGTGCGCATCGCAGACGACGACATCGCGAAGATGGATGACGCGACCGTGACCCGCATGCGCCGCCGCCGTCTTGGCTTCGTCTTCCAGTTCTTCAACCTCATCCCCGTGCTCGACGCCGCCGAGAACGCGGCGTTGCCGCTCACCCTGGACGGGGTCGCCCCTGCCGAGGCGCGCCGGCGCGCCCAGGAGTGGCTCGTGAAGGTCGGGCTCGACACGCGGCTGCACAACCGACCCGACCAGCTCTCCGGCGGCCAGCAGCAGCGAGTCGCAGTTGCGCGCGCCCTTGTCACCGATCCGGACCTCATCCTTGCCGATGAACCCACCGGCAACCTTGACTCGAGGTCGGGCGATGAGATCGCCGACCTGCTCAAGCAGGCCGCGACAGAGTGGAACCGCGCGGTTGTGATGGTCACGCACGACATGAAGATCGCCTCCCACGCACAGCGCATCGTGCTCATGCGTGACGGCAAGATCGTGGACGACGTGAAGCTACCGCCCGGCGACGGCCAGGCAGCTCGTGTCGCGATGGAGAAGGCAGGCCTGCTGTGAACGTCTCGGCGACGCTTGCGTGGCGCTATCTGCGCGGGAGGGTCGGGCGCACCGTCCTGACGACTCTCGCGATCACGCTGGGGGTCGCGCTGATCTTCGGCCTGAACGGGATCATGCCGGGCATGCAGGACGTCTTCAGCCAGATTCTGTTCTCGGCGGCCGGGCAGGTGGACCTGGCAGTCACGAGCCAGAGTGGGGGCAACTTCGACCCCAGCGTCGTGCTGGATGTGGCGAGCGTGCCGGGTGTGGCGGTCGCGTCACCATCGCTGCGCAGGTCACTTGGCATGCCCAACGGTAGCCCGCTCGGCGTGATCACGATCGTGGGCGTCGACCCGCGAACCGCAGGGCGCGTTCACACCTTCAACTTGTCGGCGGGCCGGCTTCTCAATGAGGGCGATGCGGGCGACGTCGTCATCGGCTCGGACACCGCTGCGACGCTCGGGCTGCATGTCGGATCGACCATGAAGATCCCGACTGTCGCGGGCACGGAGTCGTTCACCGTCGTGGGTCTGCTCGCGAACGGGTCCGCGCCAACGGCGCCGGAGGTCTACGTGACCTTGCCGGATGCGCAGCGAATGGTGGGCGCGGGGGCCAACATCAGCACGGTAGAAGCGCGTTTCCTGCCTGGAGCCGACCGGCCGGCCGTCGAGGCCGCAGTGCGCCGCAAGGTTGGCGCGGACTACGTTGTGGGCGGGCTGTCCAATGAGAGCAGCCTGCTTGCCTCGGTACAGACGGCCAACTACATGTTCACGTTCTTCGGGCTGTTCGCGCTGATCATGGGCGGCTTCATCATCTTGAACACGTTCCGCACGCTCGTCTCGGAACGCAGGCATGACATCGGCATGATGCGCGCGATTGGCGCCGACAGGAACACGATCCTGGGCATTTTCCTGATCCAGGGCCTGCTGCAGGGCATTCTGGGCACGGCGGTCGGAATCGCGTCCGGCTACCTGCTGACGCTGGGGGCCCTGGCCTTCTTCAACCCGTTCCTGTTGAGCATCCTTCACCTCAACGTGACCATCAGTCCCAGCTACTCCGTCGGCACCTGGGTCGCGGCAATCGTGCTCGGCATCGGCGTGACGGTGGCCAGTGCGGTCATCCCCGCTCGTCAGGCGGCGCGAATCACGCCGCTGGAAGCGCTACGTCCCCAGGCCGCCGCGGTCGAGGAGCGTCAGCGCAGCAAGTGGGTCGTTGTGGGCTGGACGCTCGTGGTGGTTTGCGTCCCGATGCTGTTCACCAAGGACATCTCGCTTGTGATGCTCGGCGCCGCCGCCGCGCTCGGGGGGCTCGTGCTTGTGGCCCCCGTACTCATCAAACCCCTCGCCGCTGTGCTGTCGTTCGTGATTCGCCCGTTCGCTCCCGCCACGGCGGACCTTTCCAGCTCGAACGTGACGCGACAGCCCGGCCGTGCGGCTGCGACTGCGGCGGCGATTCTTGTGTCGCTCGCGGTGGTTGTGTCGATCCTCGGCGTGGTGACCTCGATCTATGCCGGGTTCTTCGACTACATCAACAAGTCGCTCGGCTCGGACTTCGTGTTCATCCCGAACGGGCTTATCCTCGGCGGCTCGCATGTGGGAGCCGACCAGAGCTTCGTGCAGCGCATCGCCGATACCCCCGGGGTCGGCACCGTGGCCACCATGCGGCTGGGACTCGCGCAACTGAGTGGATCGGGCGGCAAGGCAGGCACGGCGCAGGTCCAGGTGGTAGGCATCGACCCGGTGGCGTACCCCAAGGTCGCATCGTTCACGTTCTCGCAGGGTTCGAGCGTCGCCGACATCGCGCAGCTGGCCGACGGGCGCACGATGATGGTCAACGGAATCACCTCGGGGCAGCAGGGGTTGTCGGTGGGGAAGCGGGTTGTGATAGAGACGCCGAACGGCGCGAAGACCTACACGGTCGTCGGCGTGGCGACCGACTACCTCAACGCCAAGCTCTCGACCATATACATCTCGCAGGACAACCTGCAAAAGGACTTCAACGTCACGAGCAACGTGCTCGTGCTCGCCAATGCGAGGCCGGGTGCCGCAAAGCCGGCGGTCAAGGCGGCGCTTGCTCGGCTGGTCGCGAACTACCCGCAGTTCGTGCTGTATGACTCCCAGACCTTCAAGGCCAGTCAGACCCAGATCTTCGCGCAGACGTTCGTCGTCTTCGACGTGCTGATCGCCATGTTCGCACTGCCCACACTGCTTGCGCTGCTCAACACCCTCGCGATCAGCGTGCTTGCTCGCACGCGCGAGATCGGCATGTTGCGCGCGGTGGGCACGACGCGGGGCCAGATACGCGGCATGGTCGTCGCCGAGGCGCTGTTGCTCGCGGCTGTGGGTGTGGCGTTTGGCATCGCTGGTGGTGTGGCGCTCGGTTATGCGCTGGTCTATGCGCTCAACTCGACCATGTTCGTGATGCCGTACTACTTCCCGTGGGGCGGCATCGTCGTGGCGGTCGTGTCCGGCTTCAGCTTCGCGCTCCTTGCGGCGATCATTCCGGCGCGCACGGCCGCCAAGCTCGACATCGTCACCGCGCTTCACTACGAGTAGCGGGCAACCGCTCGCGTGCCGACGATGGCTCAGCGCCGCCTCGGCGGGTAAGCTGCACCCATCATCACAACACGGGGCAGGGGCATCGCGATGGGCGCACTCTCAAGCTGGGTTCTCCCGCTCGTAACCGGGCTGGTCGTCGCAGTATTCACGATTCTGCTGTTCCTGCAGTGGCGCGCACGTCGCAAAGTGCACCAGCTGTGGTGGATGGCGGGCTTCGGCATGTACTCGATCGCCGCGCTCTTCGAGGCCGCGATGCAGCTCTCGCACGGTTGGACGGCCTCGAACTTCCGCCTCTACGCGCTTGCCTCGGCGTCGCTTGTTGCGGTGCTCGCGCAGGGCAGTCTCGCGCTCGTCTCACGCAAGCCGATCTGGCCGCGCGTCTACCTCGCGTACAACGCCGCGTGCTTCACGATCTTCGCGTTCGGCGTCTACACGACACCGCTCGTGGCCGCTGAGCTCGCTGCCCCGAAGCTTTCGAGCTACGCCGCGCTCGGCGGGACGGCGCTGACCTACCCGCGTGTGATGTCGCTACTGCTCACGATTCCGGCGACGTTCGTGCTGCTGGGATGCGCGATCGTCTCCATCCTCCGTTTCGTTCGCAAGAAGGAGTTCGCCTACCGGATGTGGGCGAACGTGCTCATCGCCGCGGCCACGATTGTGATCGCATCGGGCGGCGGGATGGCGAAGGCCGGCAAAACCGCCCTGTTCTACCTCACCGAGCTGGTCGCGGCGCTGCTCTTCTTCGGCGGCTTCCTGCTGGCAGGGACGCTCAAGCAAGGCGCCGACAAGATCCGCGAGAGCCGCACCCCCGACAGTAGCGGCGACTCCGAAGGCTCAGCCTAGGCCGAGACGGGCGCGGATCGTCTCGCTCTGCAGCTCGCGAAGCGCGTCGCGGGCGGTCCAGCTCGCCGCCTTGGACGCGGGATTGTCGCGCAGGATTCGTTCGCATGTCGCGACGGCGGCCTCGTTGAGCATGGCGGAGCGCTTGCCGATCTGGCGGATCTGCCAGTTGACCGCCTTCTTCACGAAGTTGCGCTCGTCGGATGCGGCGCGCTCGGCGAGCGCAAGCAGCGGAAGGAAATCCGCGTCGTCGCGCTTCTTGTCGTGGACTGCGATGGTCGCGCCGAGCGCGAACGCCGCACGCCGGACGAACTCCTCCTCGCGTGCCGCCCACTCGGCCATCTTGCCCCATGCATGCGGCGACTCGCGGAAGAGGTTGATGCAGACCTGGTCGCACACGTCCCACGAGTCGAAGTGGGCAACCCAGGCGTCCATCTGCTCCTCGGTCACGAGCGCTCCCACGCCCACGAAAGCCGTCATCAGTCGCGCATCGTGGACGCCCGTCTCCCAGAGCAGCTCGGCGAGTCGGTTCCAAGCAAGCTTGTCGCGGCCGAGAGTCTTGCGCGCGTCTCGCGCCATGGCTCGCATGACCGGAACCGATACGCCGAGGGTGTTCTCGGAGCTGATGCCGAAGCGCGCCATGCCCTCGACGTTGTCGGGGTTTGCCCGGGCGCGCAGGTCGGAGAGGATCTGCTCGGCGAGGGCGTCGGGCGTCGGGGTGTCGGTCACGGGAGGCTCCTTCAGCGTGACGGCGTGCATGCGATACTGAACCTACCCCACCGAGAGGACCCGCCGATGCTTCGCCGCCTCGCCACCGCCACTGTGCTCTGCGCGGCTCTGATTGCGGGCGCCGGGTGTGCCGGGCGCACCGTCACGCCGCCGGCCACACCTGCAACCGGAACCGATGCGGCTCCCTCCGCGTCGGCCGGCGCCGATCGCGTGACCCAGATGACGCTCGATGAGAAGCGGTCGCTCGTCGCGAGCAACTTCCCGGTCGAGGTCCCTCTCCCGATGGGTGAGGTCTCGCGCGGGCAGGCGCAGGGCGACACGGCGTGGGACTACGAGATCGTTGTCGTCGGCGCGCCCGTCTCGGCAGTGGCCGCCTGGTACAAAGAGTTTTACCTCGCGCGCAGCTGGCGGGTGGCGGGCGAAGAGTCGCCATCGGAGGGCGCCGTCACGCTCACGCTGGTCAAGAACGGCGCGCAGAGTCGCATCGTCATCGAGCCGGACGGCGCGAGCAATGCGCGCGCGAGCGGCGTACTGGGCGTGGGGACACAGGTGTTGCAGACGCAGTAGCGCGGCACCGGGACGCAACGTCGCCGGCGGACTACAGCCGCCGGTTGCCTCGCCGAGAACCGCTCACCTTGCCGCCGAAGACGCTGCGCGACTTGCGGGTCACGGGGCGGCTGGCGTAGGGGATGATGCGACCGTCTCGGTAGGGGAAGCCCTCGATGTCTTCGATCTCGAGCAGCTTGCCGAGCATGTACTCGATCTCTCGAAGCTGCGTGAGCTCGTCTGGGCCCACGAACGTCAGCGCGTAGCCCTCGGCACCTGCTCGGCCAGTGCGGCCGATGCGGTGGACGTAGTCCTCGGGGTTCTCGGGCACGTCGTAGTTGATGACGTGCGTGACGTCGGAGATGTCGATGCCGCGCGCGATGATGTCGGTCGCGATGAGCACTTCGAGATTGCCCGCGCGGAAGTCCTCGAGCGCCTTCTGGCGCTGCGCCTGGTTGCGGTCGGCGTGCATGACGCCGGCGCGGATGCCCATGCGCTCCATGATTGCTTCGACGAGATCGGCACGCTGCTTCGTGCGCGTGAAGACCAGCACCCGGTCCGCGCCGCGGCGCTCGAGCACAGCCGCGAGCAGCTCGGGCTTCTGCGACTGCTCGACAGGCATGATCGCCTGCTCAATCCCCTCGGCGGTCGTGCCGCGCACGGCGATCTCGACGTAGGCGGGATCGTGCAGCATCGTGCCGACGATGTTGGTGATGTCTTCCGAGAGCGTCGCCGAGAACAACAGGTTCTGGCGCTTCTTGGGCAAGTGGGCGAGGATGCGGCGCACGCTGGGCCAGAAGCCCATGTCGAGCATGCGGTCGGCCTCGTCGAGCACGAGGATCTCGATCTTCGAGAGGTCCAGATCGCCGCGTTGCTGCAGGTCGATGAGTCGGCCAGGCGTGGCGACGAGGATCTCGACGCCAGCCTTGAGCTTCTTGACCTGGGGCTCGTACTTCACGCCGCCAACGACGATGCAGGTGCGCTGGCCGGTGTGCTTGCCGACGACGCCCGCGACCTTCTCGATCTGCTGCGCGAGCTCGCGCGTAGGCGAGACCACGAGCGCGATCGGTGAGCCGGTGCCCATGCCGACGCGCTGCATGAGCGGCAGCGCGAAGGCGGCCGTCTTGCCGGTGCCGGTCTGTGCGGCAGCGACGACGTCGCGGCCCTCGAGAATGAGGGGGATGGACTGCAGCTGGACGGGCGTCGGTTCGGTGTAGCCCATCTCGGTAACGGCAGCGAGAATGTCGGGATTCAAGCCCAATTCGTCAAATGTCATGGGTGCAGTATGCGGGAGGATGGAGTTCCGCGCGAATCCGTGCCGTTTTGCGGACGCGAGTCTAGACCAGGACGAGGTTGCTCAGCGCCGCTTCGACGTTCGGGAACCTGAACGCGTAGCCGCTCGCGAGCGCCTTGCTCGCTGACATCTGCTGGCTCATCAGCGTGTACGGCGTGACCTCGCCGAGAACGACCTTGAGCGCGAACGCGGGCACGGGCAGCCATGACGGCCGGTGCACGACGGTGCCGAGTGCGCTCGAGAGTTCGGCCATGCGCACGGGGTTGGGTGTGCCGCCGTTGAGGGGGCCCTCGACCGCGTCAGACGTGAGCGCGTGGCGGTAGAGCCCCGCGATGTCGGCGATGTGAATCCAGCTCACCCACTGGTTCCCGCTGCCTATGGGCCCGCCCACGAACAGCTTCATCGGCAGCAACATGCGCGGCAGCACGCCCTCGCTGCCCAACACGATGCCGGTGCGGACGGTGGCAACCCGGCAGCCGACCTTCTCGGCGGTGAAGGCCTCAGTCTCCCAGTCGACGGCGAGGTCGGCGAGGAAGTCGCCGCCCACGGAGTCGGTCTCGTGGAGGCACTCCTCGCCTCGGTCGCCGTAGATGCCCACCGCACTCCCGCCCACAAACGCATCCGGGCCGCCGCCGATGGTGCGGGCTGCCTTGATCGCGGCCACGAGCGCGCGGGTCGTGTCGATGCGGCTGGATCGCAGCAACGGCTTGGTGTGCGACGTCCAACGACTCGCGATGGGGAAGCCGGAGAGGTTGGCCACCGCCTCGGCCGAGACGATCTCGCTCGTCCACGGGCCGGCATCGTCGGCGGGGTCGAAGTGGACCTCGCGGACGCCGGCTGGCGGCGTGACCCGCCCGGGTGCGTGCGAGAGCCACGCGACCTCGTGGCCCGCGACGACGAGCTGGGCGGTCAGTTCACGGCCGATGAAGCCGTTGCCGCCGGCGATAGCGATGCGCATTCATGCTCCCGTGTTGGTCGTGAACCGCCCCACGTCGAGGCCGTGCCCGAGGTCGTGCCACGTGCCCACTATGCCGCTTGCGTTCGCGCCGAGCTCGGCGTGGAGCATCGCGACGCCGCAGTCGAGCCGTTTGGTGACTTTCGGCGTCTCGAAGGGGTTGTCCTGCGCAACCAGGAGCGCATTGTCTTCGAAGCGGAAGCGCCACGGCTGGCGGTTGACCGCGCTGGGAGCGAGGCGAGCGGTCTCCACCGCGGCCACCGCCCACTCGGGCCACCCCTCGTGCGCGCCGCGCGCGATCTCATCGACGCTACGCCGAGCGTGCGCGCCCGCCGCGCCGCGCATCCCGCGTTCGCCGAGCGTGAACGTGCTGGCCGCATAGCCCAGTGGTGAGACCGCGAAGACCTTCTCGGAAGCATCGATGCGAGCGAGCTGCGCGACCTTGGCGGCGCTGAAGAACCCAGCGACCCAGCACGTGTTCAGCCCGCGGGCGGTCGCCTCGAGCACGATGCCTTCGCCGGTGTAACCCACGTGCTGGTCCGAGAAGGCCATGTCGCGATCGCCGAGGAAGAGCAGCACGTGAGGTGCGTTGCGGACCTTCCCGTACGAGCCGAGCACCCCTGTGAACACGTCGAGCACCGGCTCGCGTACGAGCACGACGCGCGCGTCGGGGTAGGGCCGGAACCGCTCGCATGCCCGCTCGATCGCGTCGAGCATGGCCGCTGGGACGCGGCGCCCGTCATACGCCCGCCGAGACTGCCGGCGCGCGACCGCTGCGAGCCACTGCGGGCCGCGCTCGGTGAGGAGTGTGGTCATCGGCTGTCCTTCTCGGCGGGTGTGGGTTTCTTTCCGATGCAGATGGGCGACGGACAGCCGGGGCACGACATGCCGCACTCGCCGATCCACTGCTTGCAGCTCGGGCACTGGGACGCCCCGGCGTCGAGCGAGCGGCCGCAGTTGGGACAGACGGTGTCTTCGGCCCACGTGTCCGAGAAGAGGTCCTCGGCATGGGGGATGCGGAAGCGCTCGTGTGTACGGTCGTCAGGCATGCACCCATTGTGCGCGAGCCACGTGCGGCGCGCCACGACCGCGGGCGCGAGCGCGCTGGCGGGGATGCAGTATGCTCTTTGGAGTTCGGACTCACGGGGCCCGGTTTGCCGGGCGAGGAGGAGCATGGACGCACTCAAGTTCTTCGTCGATCTGTTCTTGAACCTCGACACGGTTCTTGCCGAGTGGGTCGGCATGTACGGCCCGTGGGTCTACGCGATGCTCTTCTTCATCATTTTCTGCGAGACCGGACTCGTGGTCATGGCCGTGCTGCCGGGCGACTCGCTGCTCTTCACCGCCGGCGCGCTTGCCGCGATCAGCGGCGCGAACGGCGCTCCCGTGCTCAGCATCTGGCTGCTACTGAGCCTGCTGTTCGCCGCGGCGGTACTCGGCGACAACACGAACTTCCTCATCGGCCACTTCTTCGGGCAGCGCATCCTGGACTCGGGGCGCTTCTCGCGCGTGATCAAGCCCCAGTACATCGACGACACCAACGCGTTCTTCGCCAAGCACGGCGGCAAGACGATCTCGCTCGCCCGCTTCTTCCCGTTCATCCGGACCTTCGCGCCGTTCATGGCCGGCATCGGACAGATGGACTGGAAGCGCTTCACGTTCTTCAACGTGACCGGAGGCGCGGCCTGGGTCTCGCTCTTCGTGGGCGCGGGCTACTTCTTCGGCAACATCCCGATCATCAAGCACAATCTCGAGTACCTCGTGATCGGCATCATCGTGGTCTCGGTCGCTCCGAGCGCGTATCACGCGATCCGCTCGCGTGCGAAGAAACCTGCGGTCGACACCACCGCGGCCGACCCGGCCGAGTAGACCGCTCGCTGGTTCGCGACACAACGAAGGCCGCCCCGTCGAGGGACGGCCTTCGGCGCGCTCGAGGGCACAGGGTCTAGTAGCGCAGAAGCGCTGCGACTCCGTGCACCGGCGCATCCTCCCCCGCAAAAGCGTGAATCTCGCCGCCGTGCAGGACCGTCTCGGCAAGTGCCAGATCGACGAGGTCCCAGCCGCAGGCGCCAGGCGCGGCCTCGGCCGGAGTATCGTCGCGCAGAAGTCGCGGGACGCTCTCACAGATCTCGCTGACCGCGAAGAGATCGCGGTCGAAGTGCCCGAAGGGGCCCATGGCTTCGTCGAAGAAGAGCGATTCGACCCGACCGGCCGCTGCTGCCGAGACGATCTCGTGCACGTCGTCGGAGGTGCGTGCGCTCGGGCGCTCGCGCAGCTCTGTCAGGTCGTGCTCCGTGACCGCTTCAAGGATCGGCGCGAGCGCACGCAGCGAGAGCACATGGATGTCGTGCAGCGTGAGCTCGTCGGTCGCACCCACGACCTGCTGCTCTGCAAGCGCCGGATAGGTGTTCGCCTCGCGGTATGCGGCGAGCTCATCTTCGACGCCGAACAGGATGAGCGGCACAGAGCCTTGCGGCCCGATCGCCCGAGCGACCTCGTGCTCGAGATCCCTCACGAAGAGTGCGACTTCGGCCATGTCGGCATTGGTCGGCGGCTCGATGGCCAGCTCGTGGATCGAGGCATGGTCACCGGCGAAGAGGCGGGCCCGGTTCAAGTCGAGTGCCAGCGCGAAGAAGTGCTCGTCCCCGTGGTAGGCCAGCGCGAGCGGGCGGATGTGGAAGCGGTCGCCCACGACGACTTCCTCGGGGAGTGGTGTGTCGACCTGGAAGACCCGTGTGTTTCCGAGCGAGGCGAACACGGCGAGACCGCCTGCGGTCCTGCGCCAGAACGCCGGGTCCGTAAGCAGAGACTCCGCTTCGCCGAGGAAGTCCTCGGCGTCAGGCGCGCGCATGCCGCCGGCGATGAGCTGGGAGTTTGCCTCGGCGAGCATGTTCCTCAGGCGGATGCGGTCGTGCTCGGTCTCCATCGCCGAGAGATGTGTCGGCGCGTAGATCGAAACGGACGGCCAGCCGCTGCGTTGCGCCAGAGAGGCGAGGATCGCGCGATCGATGGTGTCCACAGACGCTCCCTCCTTCCATGAGGGGTTGGAGAGCCGTCCGAGGAATGAGCCGTCGGGCGGCTCGGCTATTCGCTACCAACAGCTTCTACCCTCATCCGAGGGGCTCTCGACGCGGGGTGCGTGTGGATTCGTTGTGTTCCACGCCGTTCTCGTAGCATGGTGCGAGCGGGCGGCGTATACTCCCGCCGAAGGCGGCGCAAGCCCGCCTTCGGCAAGCCGGTTCGAGCGGACTCACTTTCGCTCGCTGTTCAACCGGCTTCGCGCATGCGAGCGTGTCGAGCGGGCTCGGACGGCGGTATGTCTCGAACCTGGTCAGGGCCGGAAGGCAGCAGCCATAAGGGCCTCTGCCGAGCGTCCGGGTCCGCTCGACTCGCTCGCAGCGAGCACGCAAGGCCGGGCCGCGATGTCGGACCCGGCCTGTATACTTCGATGCGGGATTCACTGACTTCGAAAGGCCACCTGTGGCGCATCAGTCGCTGTACCGGAAGTACCGACCGCAGACGTTTGACGACGTCGTCGGTCAGCAGCATATCGAGCGCACGCTGCGCAACGCGGTGGCCGATGGCACCGTCGCTCACGCCTACCTGTTCACCGGTCCGCGAGGCACCGGCAAGACCACGACGGCGCGGCTGCTCGCCAAGGCTCTCGACTGCCAGAAGGGCCCCACCGGCGAGCCCGACGGCACCTGCGAAGACTGCATCGAGATCGCCGAGGGGCGCCACCCCGACGTCTACGAGCTCGACGCCGCGTCGCGCACGGGCGTCGACAACGTTCGCGAGGAGATCATCGGCCGCGTGAGCTTCGCGCCGACGCGGGGGCGCTACAAGGTCTACATCATCGACGAGGTCCACATGCTTTCGACAGCGGCGTTCAACGCGCTGCTCAAGACGCTCGAAGAGCCGCCGTCGCACGTGGTCTTCATCCTGGCGACCACGCACCCGCACAAGGTGCCCGAGACGATCCACTCGCGCTGTCAGCGCTTCGACTTTCACCGCATCGGCATCGACGACATCGTCGGCCGGTTGCGGTTGATCTGCGACGGCGAGGGCTTTGAGGTCCCCGACGCCGCGCTCGCGCTCATCGCCCGGCACGCCGCGGGCGGCATGCGTGACGCCATCACCACGCTCGAGGCGCTGGCATCGTTCACCAGCGGCAAGATCGGTCTGGCCGACGTCGAGGGACTTCTCGGCGAGGTGGACTCGGCGCAGCTCTTCGAGATCGCTGGGCTCGTTGCCCGCCGAGACGTCCCCGCACTCTTCCGCTGGGTCGCGCGCTTCGTCGAGGAGGGAACCGACCTCGCGGAGTTCGTGCGCGAACTCACCGGTCACCTGCGTGACCTGTACTTGGTAGCCGTGGTTGGGGATGCTG
>Ga0079306_1000402_pt1 | contig 41007 bp, 28 predicted proteins | sample Methanotroph_Enr_FD_79181 | JGI IMG/M metagenome (GOLD analysis project Ga0079306, IMG submission 79181) | Enriched soil microbial communities from Old Woman Creek wetland in Ohio, USA - Methanotroph_Enrichment_5 | ecosystem: Environmental > Terrestrial > Soil > Wetlands | place: USA: Ohio... | reverse complement strand
TCGTCAGCATTTCGTGTTTCGGCCAATTTTTTAGTTCCTGAAAAAGATGGAAAAATTACCGAATTAAAAGCTGAACTGAATCAACGTTTTGATACGAAAGAGGAAGCAAATGCTTTTCTTGAAAAATGCAAGAATGCTGAATTTCAGATCAGCGAAGTAGTTAAAAAACCAGGAAGGCGATCTCCTGCCCCACCGTTCATTACTTCAACGCTACAGCAGGAGGCAAGCCGGAAGTTAGGCTTTTCGGTTTCCCAGACCATGAGCATTGCCCAAAAGCTTTACGAATCGGGGAAGATTACCTACATGCGTACCGACTCGGTGAACCTTTCGGGGTTGGCCATCAATGCCGCGAAACAAGTGATCATCCAAACGATGGGCGAAAAATACCATCAGGTACGCCAGTATAAAACCAAATCCAAGGGAGCGCAGGAAGCCCACGAAGCGATTCGTCCGGCCTACATGGATCAGGAAGAAATTTCGGGAACAAATCAGGAAAAGAAATTATACGACCTGATCTGGAAACGCACCATCGCATCGCAAATGAGTGAAGCCGAACTGGAGAAAACTACTGTAACCATTGATATTTCTAATGTTCCCGAAAAATTTATTGCCACTGGCGAAGTCCTGATTTTCGATGGATTCTTACGGGTTTACATCGAGTCGAGCGATGACGAGGATCAGAATGGCGGACAAAAAGGATTACTCCCCGCTTTAAGTGCAAAACAAATTTTGCGTTGGGATAAAATTCTTGCAACCGAGCGGTTTACCCAGAAACCACCGCGCTACACCGAGGCCAGTTTGGTGAAAAAACTGGAAGAACAAGGAATTGGGAGGCCGTCAACTTATGCTCCAATTATCACAACCGTACAAAACCGTGGATATGTTGTCAAGGAAGACCGTGCTGGAACTGAGCGATCATTCACCGAATTAATCCTTTCAGCACAAAAAATAGCTACAAAAGTTAAGACAGAACAAACTGGCGCTGAGAAATCGAAACTGTTTCCTACTGATATAGGCATGGTCGTTAACGACTTTCTGGTTAAATATTTTGATCTGATCATGGATTATAATTTTACCGCCAAAGTTGAAAAAGAATTTGACGAAATAGCTGATGGCGAATTGGTTTGGAACGATATGATCAGAAGTTTTTATGAGCCATTTCATGCTAAAGTTGAAAACGCATTGAACGAAGCAGAACGTACGAATGGAGTTCGGGTTCTCGGCATCGATCCGACTTCGGGTCTGGAAATTTCAGTAAAAATCGGACGGTTTGGCCCCCTTGCTCAATTGGGCGAGATTACTGAAGGTGGTGAAAAGCCTCAGTTTGCCAGCTTGCGTTCAGGACAGCATATCGAAACTATTACGATGGAAGATGTGCTTGAATTATTTAAGCTACCGCGAAACCTTGGCGAATACGAAGGCAAAACGGTAACTGTGGCCATCGGGCGGTTTGGCCCATATGTCAGGCATGACAGTAAATTCATCTCGCTCGAAAAAAATGTTGATGACCCCTATTCAGTCGAATTGGCAAGGGCTATCGAACTGATTGAAGGCAAAAGGGAGAAAGATGCAAACGCATTAATTAAAGTATTTGAAGAAAATTCGGAATTAAAAATTCTGAATGGCAGATGGGGTCCCTACATCGTGTACAAGAAGAACAATTATAAGATTCCGAAAAATACGGATGCCTCGCAACTTTCACTCGACGATTGTATGACCTTGATTGACAAACAGCCAGCGCCAAAGAAATCAAGAAAAAAATAATTCTTTATAGGGTAAACATCTTTTTGTTTGCCCTTTTTATTTAAAAACGTATTTTCAACTCCTGATAAAAAACCACTGATGGACTTGCTACATTATTTTGATCCTATTGATTTTGAAAAGGTTGAATGTCCTGACTGGGCCAACAAAAAGCACACATTAGGGTTTCTACTGCAAAAAAATCAGGAGAAACTTAAACCTGAGAAAGCCGATTTGATTATCATTGGCGTTGCCGAAGATCGAAATTCGGCAATATCCGGTTTCGGCAAGGCGCCAGATGTGATCAGGAAACACTTGTATAGCCTGAACCGGATTGGATCTCGATTTAAGGCATTGGACTTAGGCAACCTGAAACTTGGCATTACAGCCAATGACACTTATTTCGCCCTGCGCGATATTTGCGAGCATATTTTGTTACACCACCAAACCCTTGTTATTTTAGGCGGAAGTCAGGACCTCACTTTTGGGATGACCAAAGCTTTTGAAGGACGCCTGTTCAACATGGTAACGGTTGATCCAAAACTGGATTTCAGAAAAGGAATAAAAACCCTTAACTCGGAAAACTACCTGAACCTGATCTTTGAAAAGCAAAAGAATCTTTATTCATATACAGCCCTGGCTTATCAGAACTACTTTGTGGATCCATCAGATATCGACCTTTTTAACAACTACCATTGGGATGTAAAAAGACTAGGTCAGGTCAGGTACGACCTCACTTCGGTAGAACCAATCCTGCGCGATGCGAACCTATTTAGCTTCGACATGAATGCCGTGCGCTGCATTGATGCGCCGGGGCAATCCATGGCATCGCCCAACGGATTATACTCCGAAGAAGCCTGTCAGGTAGCCAGATATGCCGGGATAAGCGATACGCTAAACATTGCAGGGTTTTTCAATCTAATTCCTGACAATGACCTCAGTTCGAATTCATCCAACCTGATGGCTCAAATAGTATGGCATTTCATGGAAGGGTTCTTTAATCGCAAACCTGAAGACCCATTGGAAGATTCGGAAGACTTTAATCAATTCATGGTCGACATGTCCGACATCAACATGACACTGGTCTTTTTTCAAAGCCGTGTTTCAGGAAGGTGGTGGATGGAAATTTCAGATTTTGAAAACAGAAAAGGTGGAATGTATATTGTGCCTTGTGATGAAGACGATTACAAGAAAGCATCGCTCGGCGATATTCCGGACAGATGGTGGAAAAACATACGAAAGATGAACAAAAGACAAAATAAATGATATAAACCTGCGTTCATTGACTTTAGGGATTCTCAGTGTTTGGTACAGTAAACATTTTTTTATTATTTTACTGCACATAAAATGGGCAACCTGAGAAACAACAATGCTTTTATGAAAAAAATATTTTGTTTTTTATTTTTATATATAATAGCTATCTTAGCAGCAATTGCCCAGCAGGATCCACAGTTCAGCTTTAATAAAGAAACACAACTAACTGTTAATCCTGGATATGCAGGACACGATGGTGCGATGAGTGGAGTAATATTAAACCGGTATCAGTGGGTTGGTATTACGGGAGCGCCTAAAACACTGGTATTTAGCGTTGGGGCAACAAGCAAATTGTTTGGTTTGAATAGTGGGGTTGGATTTAATATTATTAGCGACGAAATAGGATTTTTTAAGAATATTTCAATCGGTATTGATTATGCTTACCGGATGAAAACAGGTATTGGGGAGTTAGGAATAGGAACCAGTTTGGGGTTTTTCAACATGTCGATTAATCCAGAATGGTATATTCCTGAAAGTGATTTTCACCAATCCTTATCCGACGAAACTGGAATCATCCCGACCTCCGAAGCCAGTCAATTGGCATTTGACATGGGAATTGGGGCTTTCCTGCGTTCTAAAGATTATTTTGTTGGAGTTTCTGCTACTCATATTAATCAGGCATCGATTGTACTTTCCGATCAGGCTCGTACATTTTTAGCTCGCCATTATTATTTGTCAGCAGGTTACAATATCAGTTTAACTAATCCGTTGTTTGAATTGCAACCTTCGGCCTATTTTAAAACCGACGGAGCTGCTTTTCAAACCGATTTCTTAGTCGATCTGGTTTATAAAAAACGATTTTCAGCTGGTCTGAATTACCGGATCAACGATGCGGTTTGCGTTCTTTTGGGATTTGAACTGAATAATGGCTTAAAGATTGGTTATGCCTACGATCTTACTACCTCGGCATTGTCGGGGTACACAGGTGGTTCGCATGAAATTTATCTAAGTTACAGCCTTGATTTAGGCAAGAACAGGAATAAAAAATATAAGAGTATAAGATACTTGTAAAGAATATTTAGAAGCAACATACAGCTATACTATGAAAAAACTTTTTTCTATTGGGTTAGTTATTCTAGCGATTTTTACGCTATCAAGTTGTAACAAATCTGGAAATGGAGAACTAACAGGAGTAAAGGGAAGAGGAAAATGGTTTGAACCAACTCCTTACGGAATGACCTTCATCCACAGAGGATCTTTCAATCTCGGGCCAAATGATCAGGACGTAACTTCATCTACAACGCCTGCAAAAACAGTGTCGGTTGATGCCTTTTGGATGGATGATACCGAAATCACCAACAATGAATACCGACAATTTATTCAATGGGTCAGGGACTCGATTGCACGAACAACTTTATCAGAGCAATTTCCGGAGTTTATGAGAAGCGAGGATCGGAAAGGCAATCCGATTGATCCGCCCAGAATTAACTGGAAAGAAAAACTGGACTGGAGTAACCCGGATTATACAGAAGCTCTGGCACCCATGTTTATTCCTGAAAATGAACGTTTTTTCAAGAAAAAGGAAATTGACTCACGAAAATTATTTTACAACTACCAGTGGATCGATCTTAAGCAGGCTGCACGTCGGGTAAACATGTACAATTACGAAACCCAAAGCTACAGTGGTGGAAGCGTAACCGATACAAAAGGAGAAGAAAAAGCTGTTGAAAACCGCTCGTCGTTTATTTTTAGCAACCAAGTAAATATCTATCCGGACACCTTAACCTGGATTAGAGATTTCACTTTCTCATACAATGAACCATGGGCTACCCGATATTTCTGGCATCCGGGATTTGATGATTATCCTGTTGTTGGAGTTACATGGGAACAAGCCAAAGCATTCTGTCACTGGAGAACCAAACTTCACAACGACTTCCTTTCAAGTCAAAGAGAAGCAACTTTGCAGGATTACAGATTACCAACCGAAGTGGAATGGGAATATGCTGCCCGTGGAGATCATCAATCATCCATGTTTCCTTGGGGTGGATATTATACCCGTCAACAAGACGGCGTCTTCCTCGCCAATTTCAAGCCCTTAAGGGGAAATTATGTTGAGGATGGAGGAATGGCAACCATGAAAGTGGGAAGTTATGAAGCAAACGATTTTGGGCTTTACGATATGTCAGGAAATGTTGCAGAATGGACAAGTTCTGCCTATGATGAGTCTGCCTATATGTACATCAATGATTTCAATCCAAACTTTGAATATAATGCAAAACCAGGCGATGCACCTGCTATGAAGCGAAAAGTTATACGTGGTGGCTCCTGGAAAGATATTTCTGCATTTCTCCAGGTCTCAACAAGAAGTTATGAATATCAGGATACAACAAAATCCTATATTGGCTTCCGTTGCGTTCGTTCTTCTTTTGGAAACGAATTTTAATTAACGATCTAAATTCCGGACACATGAATATTGGTGAAATACTTAAGACAAAAAGGTGGAAAGTATTAATGGGGTATGTATATGGATGGGGCGCTTCGTTGGTGCTGATCGGTGCTTTATTCAAACTTCAGCACTGGAATCATTCCGGAATCATGCTTACCATTGGGTTGTTGACTGAAGCATTCATTTTCTTCCTTTCTGCTTTTGAACCACCATTGGAACAACCCGACTGGGCCAAAGTTTATCCTGAATTGCAGGAGGACTATGAACTTTTAGAGCCGGCTGAAGAGATACAGAGTCCTGTCAAAGGTAATTTAGATAACTTACTGAACAGTTCAAATATTACTCCTGAACTTTTATCAAAGATCAGTAAAAGTTTGGTTGATTTATCAAATACTGCATCTGGGATAAGCGATATATCAACAGCGACTCTGGCAACGGATGTTTACGTCCGGAACCTGAATTCTGCATCGGAATCGATGATGGCATTTTCAGAAATGAATACTCAAGCCAACCATTCAATTAATAATTCGATTGGCGAATTGGTGAATTCATATAGTAACACTGCGCACAAGATCTCCGAGACAGGCGAGAATATGTTGTCTAGGCTCAATGAGTCGAGTGTAAAATTCACCAAACAAATGGATGAATCAGGCAGTAAGCTAACCGAATCTTATCAAAGGTTTTCAGGCACGATGGAAAAGGGGTTAAAAGATTTTGAAGTAAATTCGTCAAGCTATGGTGAAAGCCTCCACAAACTGAACAAAAATATTGAATCATTGAATGTTGGCTACGAAAAGCAATTAAAAGGCACAAGCGATCAAATCCAAGCCTCATCAAAATTCTTCGAAGAGCTTAACCAGATGAACCAGATCATTGCTTCGTCAGCACAAGAAATGAAGAAATACAAGGAAAATGCCGAAAAATTAAATTCACACCTTGATGCCCTGAATGCAATTTATGGGAATATGCTGGGGGCCATGAATTATAAAAAGAAGTAATTTAATTCGCGAACACTATGTCGAGTAAAAATTGCCCCGAATCTACGAGGCAAAAAATGATTAATATGATGTATCTGGTGCTAACAGCAATGTTAGCATTAAATGTGGCATCCGAGGTGCTTGAATCGTTCCGGATTGTTGATGCCAGTTTAACCCAGACCCTAAATAATATAAAGCGGAAAAACGATCAGATCTATGGGGCATTTGATGCGGCATATATTTCGAATCCAGCCAAAGTCAAAGAATGGAAAGATAAAGCAGATCAGGTAAACAAAAAAACAACTGATTTAATTACTCAAATTAAAGACCTGAAAGAACAACTTGTACTAGCCTCGGGTGGAATACCGCTAAAACAGGCTCAAGCCGAAGGCGGGATTTCTCTTGCATCCGGAGAGCCAATCATCGTTAATAGCAAAGGAGATACCATCCTGATCAAAAAAGAAGATGATTTAAATACTCCTTCCGAGATCATGATTCAAAAGAAAAAGGCAGCAGAGCTGAAAAGTAACATCAACGATTACCGCGAATTTTTGGCATCCTTCCTCGAAAAAGGTTCTCCGCTGAGTGAAAACATTGTTAAACAACTAGATACTTCAGACCCAAAAATAAATCTAAAAGAGGGCGGTGAAAAGAAATCCTGGGAAAGTTTACACTTTGAAAGTAAACCACTGATTGCAGTAATAACATTACTGTCAAAAATGCAAATTGACATTGAAAATGCAGAAACGAATGTTATTTCGAGCCTTTTTAGCCAGATCGATGCCGCTTCGTTCAAATTCAACAGACTAGGAGCAAGAATATTGGCAAAATCGACCTACGTTCTTGAAGGTGATCAGTTTGAAGCTGAAATTTTTCTGGCTGCAGAAGATACAACTCAACAACCCGAAATCTTTGTTGGGAATACAAAACTTACAATGCGTGATGGAAAAGGGATTTACAAAGCAACAGCCTCGCAAGTAGGTACATTTAAATGGGGTGGATTAATTAAATATAAAAATCCTGAAGGAAATATTAACAGCTATCCGTTTGAAGGTGAATATCAGGTTGGCAGGCCTAGTGTGACCATTTCGCTAACCAAGATGAATGTTATGTATTTAGGAATTCCTAATCCGATTAAAGTGTCTGTTCCTGGCGTTGCTTCTGAGAATCTTGAAATAACCGTTAATAACGGAAGATTCGAAAAAAATGGAGATGATTTTTTTGTATATCCAGCAAAACTTGATGTCACAGGAAAAAACACCTCCATTTCTGTTGTGGCTAAAATGAACGGAGAAAAAAGGTCTATGGGTTCTATGCCTTTCCGGGTTAAAGAAGTTCCGCCACCAGTTGCAACAATCGGAGGAAAAAACGGAGGGAACCTGAAAAAAGAAGAATTAATGGCTGAAGACGGAATATATGCTGAGTTAAAAGACTTTGACTTCGATTTAAAATTCAAAGTAACTCAGTTTGATGTAACCTATTCAGGAGCTGGCGGATATGTAAAAACTTACAGCTCGAAAGATAATAAGTTTACTTCCGAACAAAAAGATCAGTTTGGTAAGTTATCACAGGGAAGCTTAATATTTATTGATAACATTCTGGCGAAAGGGGACGATGGCCAACCAGCGCGTCCATTATCTCCTATCAGTTTTAAAATAAGATAGTCATGAAAAAGATTTTAGTATTCTTTGGAGTATTGGCTCTACTGCTTGGAGCTAGCCAACAGGAAGCAAAGGCTCAAATTGTTGATGGAGCGTACAGCCGGTCTGACGTTCATAATCGCAAACCAACACCTCTGCCCTATATCAGGGAAGCCGATGTGATGTGGCGTAAAAAAGTTTGGCGCATCATCGATCTCCGTGAAAAAATGAACCAACCCTTGTATTTTCCAACAAAAGAAGTTGATGGAAGGTTCAATTTGGTTAACCTGATGATTCAAGGTATAAAAGACGGTAAATTAACAGCTTATGATGCTAAAAATGATGACGAATTCAAAGTTCCGATGACTTTTGAACAAGTTAAAGAAGCTTTTGGCGCAACAACGAGAACCCGAAAAGTTAGAAATGTTGACACCGGTGAACTTCAGGACAAGGTTGTAGCGGGAGAAATCCGCTCTGAAGAAGTCAAACAATTCATGGTAAAAGAAGAATGGTATTTCGATAAACAGACTTCAACGATGAATGTGAGAGTTATTGGAATTTGCCCAATTCAGGAATTCTACCGCGACGAAGATACCAACCAGGAACAGGTTCAGCGCCGTCAGGTATTCTGGATTTATTTCCCAGAAGCCCGCGAAATCATGGCAGCAAATGAAGTTTTCAACGCACAGAATACGGCACGTAATTTATCGTTCGACGACATTTTCCTGAAAAGAAAATTCAACTCATACATTGTTAAAGAGGAAAATATCTATAACAACCGTGAAATCAGCCAGTATCTTGGAAGTAAAGATGCAATGCTTGAAAGCAAACGGATCGAAAATTCGATCTTCGATTACGAACAAAATCTTTGGGAGTATTAATAATCAAAAACATAAGTTAAAGCCTTATGGGAAATTCCTGATAAGGCTTTTTTTTGAAGAATTAAATTCTAAACAATAAACGCCCTCTTCCAGAGTTCTTCTGAAACCGACGGTTTTTAATTTGTGTACTATACTAAGAAAGTATGTATAAAATTCTGCTCATAAGTTTGATTGCCTCGTTCCTCTTCAGCTCTTGTCACCGGGACTGGACGAGCCAGCTTACAAGCGCCCAGAACAGAAAACCCTATTTTGAGCCTATTCCCTATGGGATGAACTTCATCAAACAGGGAAGCATCAATATTGGTCCGTCGGAAGAAGAAGTAGATCGCTCGAATACTCCAGTGAAAACAGTTTCCGTACCCTCATTCTGGATGGATGATACAGAAATCACGAATAATGAATACCGCCAGTTTGTTTATTGGGTCAGAGATTCAATTGCACGTCAACTTTTATCCGAAACGATTCCTGAGTTTCTGATTTCAGAAGGAAGAAAAGGAGTTATACTTGAAAATCCCCGGCTCAATTGGCTTGAACCTATTGAATGGAAGAACCCGGATTATCAGACAGCACTTGAAGAAATTTATGTTCCTGAAGCAGAACGTTTCTTCAAAAGAAGAGAGGTAGATTCCCGAAAACTCAAGTTTGAATATTATTGGATTGATTACCGGCAGGCTGCCAAACGAGCCAACAGTTTTAACTTTGAGACTCAGAGCTACGGAGGAAATGTTGTAGATGCAACCGGTAAAGAAAGTCCAACCCAGAACAGATCGTCATTTATCATGCATGAAACGACGCCGGTTTACCCTGATACTTTAGTCTGGATGCGTGATTATACCTTTTCGTACAATGAACCATTGACAGAAAAGTACTTCTCGCATGTAGCCTACGATAATTATCCGGTGGTAGGCGTCACATGGGCTCAAGCCAAAGCATTTTGCCAGTGGAGAACAAAACAAATGAATGGCTTTCAGGAAATGATTAAAAATCCGGGAGTTATGGACTATCGTTTGCCTTCGGAAGTGGAATGGGAATACGCGGCACGTGGCGGTCACCAAATGACCCTATATCCTTGGGGAAGTTACTATTCAAGGAATGAAGAGGGAAGTTTTGTTGCCAATTTTAAACCAATGAGAGGCAATTATGTGTCGGATAGCCAATCAAACGTGACCACCATGAAGGTTGCCAACTTCCTGCCAAATTCATATGGACTGTACGACATGGCAGGCAATGTTGCTGAATGGACTTCTAATGCATATGATGAGTCAGGCTATCAAGTTATAAGTGATTTTAGCCCTGATTTTCAATATAACGCCAAACCAGACGATCCACCTGCATTGAAACGAAAAGTCATTCGTGGTGGCTCTTGGAAAGACATTGCTTATTATGTACAGGTTTCGACCCGAAGCTTTGAATATCAGGATTCTGCAAAGTCGTATGTAGGATTCAGATGCGTTCGAAGCACATTTAAGCCCAAGTATTACGAATAATTAAAAAAAGGAAAAAGAAATTCGGAAGACTGCCGGTTGTAGTGTCGACTTTCCTAATGACTGTTTCCTCTTTCCCATCTTCTTAAATGTATTGTTCGCCTTTATTCATCCGGACGTCGTTGACAAATTGCCTGATTTGCTGTTCGTCTTCCTTCCGGCAAACCAATAACGTTTCCTCCGACTCAACTACGATATATCCGTCCAGCCCGTGAAGCACAACCAACTTTTCATTGGGCATGTTCACAATACAGTCCTTTGCTCCATACAGCATCACATTTTTGCCTGAGACAACATTTCCCTGAAAATCCTTATTTGAGTTTTCATACAAAGAGCCCCAGGTACCCAGGTCGCTCCAACCAAAATCGGAACATAAAACATAAACATTGGTCGCCTTTTCCATGATCCCGTAATCAATAGATATATTTTGGCATTCAGAATAAGTCTTATTCAAAAATGGAATCTCGTCGGATGTACCATATAATTTGGATCCCCTCTCAAACAGTTCTGACACGGAATTCAAATGCTTGTGAAAAGCTTTCAGAATTGATTGAAGTGACCAGATAAAAATTCCGGAATTCCAGAAAAACTCACCACTTTCAATAAATATTTTAGCTAATTCTAAATCCGGTTTTTCGGTAAATGTTTTTACTTTATGTAGGTTTTCAACTGCACCAATTGCTTTACTGCTCTCAATCTGTATGTATCCATAACCCGTCTCCGGACGATTGGGTTGAATGCCAAGTGTAAGCAAAGCATCATTTTTACTTGCAAATTCAAGGGCTTTTCTGATTTCCTCCAAAAAAACATCTTCTTGTTGTATGTGATGATCAGAAGGTGCAACTATGATATTTGCATTGGGGTTTATCTTTTGAATTTTACAACTAGCATAGGCAATACAGGGAGCTGTATTTCTGCGCAAAGGTTCGAGAAGAATCTGACTCTCCTGAAGTTCAGGAAGTTGCTTCATCACAAGATCTTTGTAATCGACACTTGTTACTATAAAAAAGTTTTCATTAGGACAGATTCTTGTAAATCTATCGTAGGTTTGTTGAATAAAAGTACGGCCAGTCCCAAGAATATCGAGAAACTGCTTTGGCATATTGCTCTTACTTAAAGGCCAAAACCGACTACCAATTCCACCTGCCATTATTACACAATATGTGTTATTCATAGTTCAAAATATTTACAGTTAGCTTATTATCAATTGGGGTTCCATTAAAACTCACCTTACCAGACCACCCAAATTGGAGTTGAAATCTCCTATCAAGATAATGAGTTTAAAATTAAAACCCTCTAAAAAATGCCTGTTTTTGGAATATTTGTAACTTTAACCATTACTAATAGATGAACCGACACGTCTCATTCCATCACTAACGCATTGATTTATAAATTCTTAATTAAATATAAATCGGAATAAAAAGTCACTGAAAGATACAAATCCGGGTTGCCAATGAATATTTTCAATCAAACAGGCCAATATTTTGCACTTCTTATTAAAGTCTTCAGTAAACCTGAACGGCATAGTTTGTATGTACGACAAACATTTAATGAAATTGAGAACCTCGGGGTAAAGTCTGTAGGTATTGTGGCTGTTATTTCTGTTTTCATGGGAGGAATCATGACGTTACAGGTGGCCTACAATATGGTCAATCCATTATTGCCAAACACGCTTATTGGTTTAGGCAATCGTGACTCTTTGATTCTTGAATTTTCATCAACCATTATGGGATTGATCATGGCGGGAAAAATCGGGTCTAACATTACTTCTGAAATTGGCAGCATGAAAGTGACAGAACAAATTGATTCACTTGAAATAATGGGAGTTAACTCTGCCAGCTACCTGATTTTGCCTAAAATCATAGCTGTTGTTCTGATGTTCCCTTTACTCTACATTCTTAGTGTATTCTTCGGAATAATTGGTGGACTGATAGTTGGCCCGGCTGTTGGGGCGGTAACACTTACCGATTACCTAAATGGCATTCAATATTCGTTTAATCCTTATTATGTCACATTTTCATTGATGAAATGCCTGGTTTTTGGGTTCCTGATTTCTTCCATTTCAGCTTTCTTTGGTTACACCGTCGAAGGAGGTGCATTCGATGTTGGCACTGCCAGCACCCGGGCAGTTGTAAATACCAATATTCAGATTCTGGTTTGGGATTTGATTTTAACACAATTGTTGCTATAAGATGATCGAAATTAAAAATATATACAAATCGTTTGAGAATAAGGATGTCTTGAAAAACATCTCAAAAGTGTTTAACCAAGGTGAAACTAACCTGATTATTGGACGAAGCGGATCAGGAAAAACAGTACTACTCAAGTCTATCGTTGGATTGCATGAAATTGATAAAGGGCAAATATTATATGACAACCGCGATTTTACTTCGATGGGGCAAAAACTCCGGAAGAAACTCCGCCAGGAAATGGGCATGGTTTTTCAGGGCGGCGCACTCTTCGACTCCTTGACCGTGGAAGAAAATATCCGTTTCCCGCTCGACATGTTTTCTGAACTTTCGACAGCAGAGAAACAAAAACAGGTCGATTTTTGCCTCGAACGAGTAAACATTACCGATGCAAACAAGCTCTATCCTTCAGAAATTTCAGGAGGGATGCAAAAGAGGGTTGCGATTGCACGCTCCATTGTGTTAAACCCCAAATACTTATTCTGCGACGAACCCAATTCGGGACTCGATCCTGAAACCTCGATGGTTATTGACGAACTGATCCATTCGATTACTGTCGATCTGCAAATAACAACCATCATTAACACTCACGACATGAATTCGGTGATGGAAATTGGTGATAATATCCTGTTTATTTCTGATGGCGAAATGTGCTGGGAGGGAAACCGAAAAGAAATTTTGTATTCCGAAAACCAGAAGCTTCAGGAATTTGTTTTTGCCAATAAACAATACCAACGAATTCGTGACGATAAAATAAACCAGTAAGGTGATTCGAAAATATTCGCCAATAAATTGAAAGGAACTAATGCTGAGACGACCAATAAATTCGAAAAAACCTGAGATAAACGAGAATCTGGTTTTGCTCTACCGGATTGCACTCCTAATGCTTTTTTATTCCTTCTGCCGGATTCTATTTTTTCTGTTCAATACCTCCTCTTTCCCAAAAGTCACTTTTTTTTCATTCTTGACTATGATGAAAGGCGGACTGATGTTTGACGTCAGCGCATTATTGTATCTGAATGCAGCCTATATCCTACTGTTCCTCCTGCCCTTTCAGTTTAAATTCAGCAACTGGTACCAGAAAACATTGAAATGGCTTTTCATGATTGGTAATGGCGTTGGAATCGCATTTAACCTGATCGACATTATTTATTACCGATACATCCTCAAACGGACAACCGCAAGCATGTTCGATGTGGCGGCCTTCGATGCCGGTAATGGCAAACTGATCCTTCGTTTCTTTTACGATTTCTGGTATATCCCTGTTATCCTGGTTGTTTTGCTGGTTTTGCTTTCGATACTATATTCCATACTAAAGCCAAGGCCTTTCAAATTCCGTCATCCATTTATCTATTTCCTTTCAGGAATACCGGTAATTTTTATTGTACTTGCCCTTTCGATTATTGGAATGCGTGGAGGCTGGAGGCACAGTACCCGCCCCATTAACATGAACAATGCCGGGGCATTTGTTAACGCTCCTGAAGAAATGGCCATCGTGCAAAATACCCCGTTTTGTATTTTCCGGACATGGGGAAAAAAAGCGTTTGTCCATAAAACGTATTTCGCTTCAGAAGAAGAATTGAACCGTATTTATTCGCCTGTTCATGTGCCCGACAGCATTGATCCTGCCCGAAAAGATAATGTGGTGATCATTATTCTGGAAAGTTTCAGCCGGGCATTTGTTGGCTCGTTAAATCCACAACTGACAGATCCGCGCGACCGAAGTTACACGCCTTTTCTCGATTCACTAATCAATGAAAGCCTTGTCTTCCCGAATGCGTTTGCCAACGGGCGCAAATCCATTGATGCCATCCCTTCGGTTACGGCAAGCATTCCGGCGCTTGTACTACCTTACGTCATTTCCGAACGATCCGGAAATTCAATCAACAGTATTGCCAGCCTTCTCTCGGTACAGGGTTATCAAACCGCCTTTTTTCACGGGGCTCCCAACGGATCGATGGGTTTCGATGCTTTCACGAAAATTGCAGGTTTTCAAAAATACGTTGGCAAGAATGAATACGGAAAAGAGGCCGATTTCGATGGTGTTTGGGGCATCTGGGACGAGCCGTTCTTCCAGTTCTTTGCCAATGAAATGAACAAGATGCAACAACCTTTTGCGACAACCATTTTTTCTGTTTCGTCGCATCATCCGTATGAAGTTCCTGAAAAATACAAGGGTAAATTTCCTGAAGGCCGACTACCGATCAATAAATGTATTCATTATACAGACCATTCATTACAGAAATTTTTCGACATTGCACGAACCATGCCCTGGTTTAAAAATACACTGTTTGTCATTACTGCCGATCATGCAGTCGATTCGGATATCAAAGGATATTATACTTCAGTGAATTATTTCGCGATTCCAATTCTTTTTTATAAACCCGACGGAAGCCTAAAAGGGGTCGATACCGGTTTAGCCGAACAGATTGACATCCTGCCAACGATCCTCAGTTACTTAAATTATCCAAATCCATACCTCGCTTTCGGAACCAATTTGCTCGACAAAAACAGCCGAAGATTTGTGATTAACTACATTCAGGATTCGTACCAGTTTTTAAGTGGCGATTATGCCTTTTACCTCACCGACGACAAACTCACGGCCATTTATAACCGCAAGGAAGATCCGGAATTAAAGAAAAACCTACTTGGGTCCGTTGATTTGAGGAAAGAACAGCAATTACAGAAAGCCATCGTACAGCAGTTCAACAACCGAATGGCCGATAACAGGATGGTGGTGGGGAAGTAAATTTGTCATTTGTGGTCATTCGTTTCACGTCATTCATCGTCAATTGAATTCCGTTCTATCAACAAATGACTATTGAATGACAATCAATGACCGAATTTTATACGGAATAGCACGTCTATAACGCATACTTCATTATATCTGCTCCCAACCGTCGCGGTAGTTGTGCCTGATCCATTCTTCGGATGAAGCCAGTGCTGGGATTGTATCGTATTTGGTGTCGAATTTTGGGTCACCGTTTACCACCTCAAACTTATTGGAAGTGACTACCCTGATATTTTCGGATTGCCCGATATTGGTGAACTGCATGTTTTTACCGTCCCACAGCAACCGCTTTCTCAAATCCTGAAGGCGGACAGCCAAAACACCCATCACCACCATTTCGTTGAATGGACCGGAATAGCCAAAATGTGAACCTGCTTCTACCCGATTCTCTTTGTTTTCTTTTGCCGCGCGGATCCAGTCCTGCTCATGACCGTTTGTGTCGGCATTCTGGATACGTCTGATTATTTTTTCAGGCTCGTTAAAATGAGCCATTTCTGATGTGGGCAATAAAGTTGGGTTCGCTCCGTAGCAACCGCACATGATTTTACCTTTTGTACCATAAAATATGGCGCCACCATTCCAATCGCCCATTGGTTCGCCATCTTTCAACTCCTCAGGACGTTCTGGTAGCATTCCCCCATCATACCAATTCACCTTTACTTCAGGCATACCAACCTTCGAAAGGTTATCTCTCCGTGGAAACCAATAGGTAACTTTTTCGGCATTGGGTGCCGATTCGTTATTTATTGATGTAGAGCTGGCTTCAACAGCAGTTGGATATTGCAACATCAGGGCTTTGAAAACCGGATCGAGAATGTGGCAAGCCATATCGCCCAGCGCACCAGTACCAAAATCCCACCATCCGCGCCAGTTCCATGGTGTATAAACCTCATGATAAGGACGGAATTTGGCTGGCCCGATGAACAAATCCCAGTTCAGCGTATTCGGAACCCGCATTTTATCGGTCGGTCGTTCCAGACCCTGCGGCCAAATCGGGCGGTTGGTCCAGGCATCAACCGAAGTAACTTCGCCAATAGCCCCTGACCAAATCCATTCACAAACTTTGCGGATTCCTTCTCCGGAATTACCCTGATTTCCCATTTGGGTAGCAACTCCATATCTTTTGGCTGTTTCGGTCATTATTCTCGACTCGAATACAGAATGCGTCAACGGTTTCTGGAGATAAACATGGTAACCTGATTTCATGGCCATTAAAGCAGGCAAGGCATGCGAGTGGTCAGGTGTTGCAATCATCACCGCATCAATATCTTTCCGTTTTGCAAACATTTCGCGGTAATCCTGATATTTTTGAGCAAGGGGCCATTTCCGGAAAGCATTCCGTCCGGCATATTTCCAATCGACATCACACAGGGCAACAATATTTTCGGTATCCATGTTCGAGAGATTGTTAAAACCCATACCGCCTACGCCAATTCCGGCAATATTGAGCTTGTCGCTCGGAGCCTTGTGCCCAAGACCGGCAATTACGTTTGATGGAAGAATGGTTACGGCCGTCGCTGCCAGCGCTGTTGTCCCCAGAAAATGCCGGCGACTTATATTAGAATAATTGTTTCCCATGATAAAACTGCTAGTATGAATTGATTTTCTGAAGTGGTGAAAATAAGTATTCTGGTTTAAATTCAGAAATGAAACGATCAATCTAATCGTTAAAGAACTAAAAAAGGCGGACATTTTCATGTCCGCCTTTTGGTATATTTCCATTTAAACAATTATGCCGGCATTTCTGGAAGACTCCAAGGCTTGCGGTATGTATGTTTGATCAATTCAGCTGCAAATTCAGTAGCAGGAACCGGATCAGTATACGTTTTATTGAATGTTGGGTGACCATCGTGAATTTTGAAACCATCTTCGATAACGATTTTGATTTTTTCGTCGTCAGTGATGTTGGTGAATTTCATGTTTGGTCCGTCCCACAACAATTCTTTGTTCAGGGTTTGCAGACGAACGGCCAGTACTCCCATAACTACCATTTCGTTGAATGGTCCGGCTTCGCTAAAGTTAGAAGCAGTTTGAACACGGTTTTCTGGTGATTCCTTACAAGCGCGAACCCAATCCATTTCGTGGCCACCATTTGTTGCATTTTCGATGCGACGACGGAACTTAGGAGCTTCTGGTTTTGCAACACTGCCATCAGGACGTAAAATCCAAGGATTAACACCGTAGCAACCACAAACTAAAATACCTTTGGTACCATGGAAAAGGACGCAACCGCCCTGATCGTTTGGTTCTTTACCGGCAGGCCATCCAGCAGGAAGCATTGGTTTGATACCACCATCAAACCAGTAAACTTCAACTTGTGGAAGCTGAGCTCCTTTTTTCGATCCTTTCCATGGACGTTTTGCAACACGGGCTGGGAAAGTTAATTTTACCGACTGTGCTGTTGGTGCACAATCCTGAAGTAATAAGGTTGAGTTTCCCTGAGCCTTGGTTGGGTAGCCTAATTCGAGACCCATAAATACCGGATGCAAAATATGGCAAGCCATATCGCCTAAAGCACCTGTACCATAAGCCCACCAACCGCGCCAGTTCCATGGATGATAAAGTTCGTTGTAAGGACGCATTTGAGCAGGTCCTGTAAATAAATCCCAATCCAAAGTTTCAGGAACCCATTGTCCTTGTTTTGGAGTGTTCAGTCCTTGCGGCCAAATCGGACGATCTGTAAAAGCTTCAACTTTGGTTACTTCACCAATTTCGCCGTTAGCAAGCCATTCGCAGGTAAGGTTAACACCTTCGCCTGAAGAACCCTGATTACCCATCTGAGTTGCAACATTGTATTTTGCAGCTAGTTTAGTCAGCAAACGCGATTCGTAAACAGTGTGAGTCAATGGTTTTTGTACGTAAACATTCTTACCCATGGTGATGGCGGTAGCGGCAATAATGGCGTGAGTGTGGTCGGCAGTAGCAACCAAAACACCATCAATAGATTTGCCCAGTTCGTCGTACATAATTCTCCAGTCTTTGTACTTCTTGGCGCCTGGAAATTTATCAAATACACCGTTTCCACCAGTATATTTCCAGTCAACATCGCAAAGACCAATGATGTTTTCAGAGGCCAGATTTTTCAGGTTAGCGAACCCCATACCGCCGACACCAACGCCGGCAATGTTTAATTTGTCACTTGGAGCTTTGTGTCCCATACCGGCAATTACATTGCTCGGAAGAATGGTAACTGCAGCTGCAGCCGTTGCTGAAGTAGCAAGGAATGATCTTCTGCTAAATTTGTTTTCCATTGGTAAATAATTTGATTTAGGTATGAATAAAATTGTTTGTGATCAAAAAAATCTCCTAAAGGTAAAATTATCTTCCCTATTCACCAAGCGAAATTGAACGATCTTTCCGAATATCAACTTGTTCTTGAAAACAAGTATCCTGAAGTGTTTCCCAGACATTTAAACGTAAGATCAAGTGAATGAATTTTTTCAGATAGCTTTTGTCTATTCAGGATTGAAAAATTCGATTTGACTGGCGAACAATAGGGACTTATATTTGTCTATTATTTTTAAGAATTCTAAATTATAAATTACGAATATCATGAAAACTATTGGAGAAAAATTTCCTGCTTTTACGAAAGAAGCTGTGGTGTCGCTCGAACCTGGCAAAGAGTTTAAAACATTAACGAATGCAGATATCAATGGTAAATGGACCGTTTTTTTCTGGTGGCCTCTCGATTTTACATTCGTTTGCCCAACCGAAATTGTTTCGTTTAACGAGCATTTCGCTGAGTTTGCCAAACGTGATGCCAATGTAGTTGGTGCATCAATCGATTCTCAGTTTGTCCACTTGGCCTGGAGAAACAATCATCCTGGATTGAAGGGATTAAAATTCCCGATGGTGGCCGATACCAGCAAATCACTTTCAGAGGAACTAGGCATTCTGGAACCCGTAAACAAAATCGCTTACCGTGCTACTTTCATTATCGATCCCGAAGGCACTATACAACATGTTTCTGTTAACGGATTGAATGTCGGACGGAATGTAAAAGAAATTATCCGTATTCTGGATGCCCTCCAAACCGGAGAATTAACTCCTTGCGACTGGGTCCCGGGAGAAGCAACGTTGTAATTGTTTAGTAGATCATAGAATAGGTGAAATTGGCTGTCTGAAAAGGCAGCCTTTTTTGTTTGCATTTAAAAGCATGATGATTCCATCCTAATTATGAGATGAAATGTCAAAATTATAAAGTTGATTTTCGGTACATTTTGAAAAAGAGGAACGGGAAGAATGCAAAATTGAGGATTACAAAAGAGGTAAGAAAAATGGTCGTTGACCATGACCAATGATTTAGCCTGAAAAGTGCAAAAACCACTAATAGCTCAACTCCAATGAATCCAAACGTGCATATTAATTTATTGCTCAATGATTTAACTAAATCTCTTTTGTAAAGATTTACAAATAAGCTAGGTACAAAAAGAAAAATCAAAATGGCAGAAGTGAGCAAAAAAGTTATTCCAGGATGGCCAAAGTGATTCAATTTCATAAAAACTGTTGTGGTTATCCCAATCGCGGACAAATAACCAGATACATACAATAATCTTTTCATGGCTTTAATTTTTTTAAACGTTAATAAAAAGACTGTCTCTCTATGGATTTCGTCAAACCCATCGGGGCAGATATTCTGATAGGCCTTATCATACGATTTTCTAAAACTTAAACCCTTTCCCATTTCCTCTTCAATGGCACAACAAAAATGATCAATCAAATCTTCTTTCATTTCTGCCGATTCAATTTTACTCCCATTGATAATCTGGGCAATAAATTCAATATTTTCATCAGTTAAATTGCTCATAAAAAGATTTTTATGATGTGATAATTTTATTTATTGTAGAAATAAAATCCAATAGTTCAGCCTCTTTCTCATTCTTTATTTTAATGCCTTCTGGTGTCAACGAATAATAATGCCTAACCCGGTTGCCAATATTTTCGGTTACTGCGTCAATTAGCCCATCATCCCTTAGTTTGTGTAATGCCGGATATAATGAACCCTCTTTAAGTAAAATCTTATCGTCAGATAGCTCTTTTACCAATTGGGTAATTTGGTATCCATACATTTTGCCTTTTTCGTCAAGAAGCTTGAGAATAATAGCCGATAATGTTCCTTTTAATAATTCGCTTGAATACATAGAACGAAAATACATAGATTTGCGATGTATACAAATTTTATTGATATTTTTTTTGTTAGTCAAGAAAAAAATAACCGAACCGATTTAGGAGCGATAATACTATAAATAGAGATAAACTTGGCAATAGAAATACCCTAAAATTAAAAGCGAAACCCAGTTTCCTGAGTTTCGCTTTTAACATATCTATTTTCAACCAATCGATTAATATCCACTGTCCATTGCTGGAACGTTTTCCTCGGCTGGCGCCGACTTATCCATTTTGTAGTTGTTAATCTTATAGCTCAATGTGAGCATCAGTACCCGTGGTTCGCGTGTCATTTTAAAGGTCGATTTGAAATTATCGCCATACGAGGTTCCCTGCATTCTCATGGTTCCCAACAGGTCGCGGACACTTAAAGTTGCCGTAAGTTTCTTTTTCATAAAGTCCTGACGGTACGACAAGTTGGTAAAAACCATTCCTTTTTGATCGCCCTGCGCCGATACTGATGGGCCACGGTAAAAACCAGTCAACTGTAGGCGGCTTTCAGGTGTGAATTTTATGGTAGCATTTAACCTACCCGAATAGTTCGTGCTTTGTCGATCAATCGATTTACCCAACACTTCGCCTTTCATTTGGTAATTGTATAAAGTGAAACTGGTATTTACCAATAACCATTTAGTCATATTGATATTTCCCATAATTTCTCCCCCCATCGAATAGTCGCGGTTTAGGTTATCAACGGTCATGTAACTGATTCCATCAACAACATTTGTTAAACGAGTCATCAGGTTATTCGTCGTACGGTAGAATGTTTCGAGCGAAACAAACGAATTTCCGAATTTCTTCATGTAACTGGCTTCATACGAATCGGTATATTCTGGCTTCAGCCCAGGATTTCCTGTCCTGATTGTATATTGATTCATATAGCTTGGAAACGGATCGAGGTCGCGCCCATCGGGTCGATTGATCCGGCGCGAATAACTGGTCATCAACTGGCTTTTATCAACCAGTTCATACGACAAATGCAAGGAAGGGAAAAAGTCGAAACGATCTAGATTATACTCATTAGGTACACCTTCCTTGTAATGAATGATGGTTCGTTTGTTGTATTCTTCGCGCACACCAATTACAAACTGTATCGCTTTCAGGTTACCGGTATAAGTGGAATAAATAGAATGGATATTTTCCTTGAAATCCATCGAACTTGTAAAATTCGGATTGTTTTCAAACTGCTGACTTGTTGTGTTAAAGTCCTTAAAGTCTAATGCTTCTTTTTCATTTTCAATCCTACTTTGCAGGCCAGCCTCAAATTTGGATCCACCTTTCAGCGGCAAGGTATAGTCCAGTTTGGCCCTATAGTCGTTTGAATTGCTATTTTCATTCGTAATAACGCGGGAAAGGTAACTTCCTACCTGGCCATAACTGGCATTCGTCTGATATTCATCGATGGTTTCGTCCGACAGTCCGTCACGGTTCCGGTAATTAAAAGAGCCTTCCAGTTTGTGCAAACCATTCTCATCGAATTTGGTCAAAAAATTGGCATTGGCACTTACATAGTCCCCCGTTCTGCCTGAGTTATTTTTCTGAACCGAATAAATATCAAAGGATTGTGGCTGACTGTAGTTATGCAGATTACCAGAGCCAAAGGCGTCAAAATTATAACGTCCAATTTCTGAGGAAACGGTAACCGAAGTTTTGTCTGTCAGATAATAATCAAATCCTCCTTTTAACTGGGTCCCACCTCTCGACTGGTTTCTTGATCCTTCTGTATTTAGATATGTCGTTGTGTCATTGGCATATGTTTCGCGTGTCGATCTCTGAGTCCCCTTATCCGTGTTGTCGTTCCAGTTTGCACCAAAGAATAGGTTGTATTTCTTTGTTTTGTAGTTCAGCATCATGTCGGTGCCATATTTTTCGCCGGTTCCAAGGTTCACATTTACGATTCCGTTAACTCCTGAAAGCACATTTCGTTTCATCACCACATTGATGATTCCAGCCATTCCATCAGGATCATATTTTACTGACGGATTAGTAATAATTTCAATGTTCTGGATAGCCGATGACGGAATTTGTTTCAAAGCATCGCTGCCACTGAGCACGCTCGGGCGACCATCAATCAGAACCGTAAAGCTCGATGAACCTCGGAGGCTCACGTTTCCGTCGATATCGACTTCTACCGAAGGTGTATTTTCGAGTACGGTAACAGCGCTCCCACCGGCAGCATTGATATCGTTGGTTACATTGATCACTTTTTTGTCGATTTTGTATTCAACCCGGTTACGTTCTGCAACCACATCGACAGTGCCAATTTGTTGCCTCGATGCCGAAAGATTGATAGTACCCATATCAATTGTTGATGCATTCGGGGCAATTTTGATGTTGTCGATTGTTGTTTTTTCAAATCCTATAAAACTAGCTTCCACATAATAGGCGCCATAAGGCAAATCGGAGATCGTAAATGTTCCGGCAACGTTCGAGATACTGCCAGTGACAAGTTTAGAATCCTGTTTGCGGAATATAGAAATGTTCGCATATTCCATGGGTGTATTCGTTTCGCTATCAATAATTTTTCCTGTTATTTTTCCATTTTTTGCCACGGCGTTCATTCCTGCTCCCGGACCTCCCGGACGAGTTCCTGCCGGGGGTACTTGCGAAAATGTAGTGCCTGCTGTTACCAGGCATAAAAGGAGGACAGTAAATAACTTTTTCATCTGATTCATTTTTTGTTTAATTATTTTCAAAATTTGGTTTTTCTTTTCATCAATGCCTTTAAGACCTCGCTTATCGAACAAAGTTTAATTGTAATTTAAAAAGAGTTGTTAACGATTGTAAATGTTCTGCCTTAAGGGTTGAATCGTATTTACATTTTTGTTCAGAATTAATCCTTCCCCTGTTTCTATCCTATTTTTCACTTTTGTCCTTAAACAATCCAGCTTGGGCTTTCAATCTAAACGGTTCATCGCTTGAATGTTTATCAGGGATTTCGATGCTCTAGACCTATATAATGTTTCATGATTTTTAGTTATCTGGGTTTCAATACAAACATAAACTGAAACATCAGGCAATCCATTTGAATTCTGAATGAAGCTGATAAATTGAGGGATGAAATGTCGGTATACAGGAATGAAACGTAAGTTGAAAAACGCGTGGCGTCGGCAATCTGATTAAATTACCTGATGAAAACTACTGAAAGTTTGTCTTTACTTTTGATAATCAGCTAAATCGATTAAAGACCATGCTAAATCTCATTTTAATATTCACTTCTTCAATTGCAGTAACTTCCTGTGTTTCAAGCATCCGAATTTTTGAAATAAATAATTCCTCATTTCAGAGTTTATTGGAATGATATTTGACAAACAATAGCTACTTTTATAGTAAACAGTAAGCCATGAAACAATCGCTTTTACTCCTTTGGACCGTTTTTTTCCTAAGTTCCTGCGTAGCCACAAGTCATATGGTAGAAATCAACGATCCGTACAAGGATATAAAAAGCATTAAGCTGAAGCAGAATTTAATCGGAATATCGGCTGAGAAAAATGCGAGTATAAGTGGGAACAGGTATTATTCCTTTTCGTTTGACTATGTTCTTGAAATAAAGAAAAATGAGTTAGCATCGCTTACGCTTGGAATTCAAACGCAGACAACAATTCGGATTGATGAACTCGATTCTGTGATCTTTATCAACCTCGACAACGAAAAAATTAAACTGGTTTCTTCTGATAACAGTTTGAAAAAGAAAGGAAAGAGTCCCAATACAACATCTTCTACCACGATTGCAACTGACGATAAAAAGGATGAACAAATCGTCACCACAACTACTGAAAATGGGAGTTATCAATTAATGTTTCGCCAATATATTATCCCGGAAAATCTTTGGGTTTCAATCGCAAACACTGAAAAAATCAATTACAGGCTTTATATCGGTAAGGAAGGAATTGACGTCAAACTGAATTTTGCACAAACCACCAAACTGAAAGAATTCTTAAACAATTCCATGCATTTGCGTAATGCTAATTTACCTCCAACGCCCGAAGGATTGAAGAAGTTATAACCCGCAAAAACCAAATCGCACTTAATGTTTGTGAGCTGGGTGCAATAGTAGAAGGCACAGCATCAAAGTTATCAAGTAATTATACATAAAATCCACAAAATAGATTCTATCTTACTGCTTTGAGATTTTGGATGTTAATAAATTAGTATGCTAGCTATTCGCTTCTTTATATGAGAACATATTTAATCATATTACTTATAATCATTGGGCTTTCCTGCAAAACGAACTATTATCTGGGTACCCCAATAAAGAGCATTCCGAATATTGGCTTGCAAACTAATTTAAAATCAAATGGGATTCTGATTGCAAGTGATGCTAACCTCGAGACGGATACTGCTTATTTCGAGAAGTGTCTGCAAAGTTTGAGATTGTATGTTGAAACAAAATCAGAGATAAAAATAATTGATGAAATCCTTTTTCGTAAATGTCCAAATATTGCTATTTTGACAGAATTAAAAGCAAAATATAATGTGGACGGACTGCTGCTCCTAACTAGCTTGAATGTACAGAAAAATTGCTTTGATGTTCCAAGCGGTAAATTTGAGTATATGGACAACAGAATGCCAGAACCTTATTTACGGGTTACCAAAGAAAGCATAACTTGGACTAATGTGTCTGTAAAAATAACTAGTCATTGGGAATATCATGACTTTACGACTGGCAAATCGTATATGTTTAGTATTAAAAATGATGAGGTTTTAGAATTAGGACAGCATGTGTCATATTTAGACTCTTTTATTGAAAATAATTTTGAGTTATTAGATCCTTTGTTTTATCAAAATGGGTCTATTACTGCTTCTAATCTTATAGGACAAAATAATTAAGGCATTTAAATCACGATGAATGACAAAAACACTGGTGTCATCTTCGTTTCTGATCCTCCAGCCGGTATTCAGGCTTTTCCTTCTGATCTTCCTGCATATCATCCACATCGTCAATCAGCGGAGATTCTTTGATGGCCTTCCAATCAAATTTTTCATCCAATGGAGTCAATGCCTTTTTGGGATCGAAAATACGTGGATCAACCTGAACAGCATTGTAAGGAGTAAAATCAGGCTTTGACGTAAAAAAATCAGCAAAATCGTTGGCAGCGGCATCGTACTGATTCAGGTATGGCAATCCAAGCACATTCCAGAACGTTTTGAAAATACTGCCAAAGCTGTAATGTACTTTCGAAACATAGTTGCGTTTGGCGTATGGAGAAATAACCATCAGCACGCTTCGGTGCGCATCCACATGGTCAATGCCGTTTTGTGCATCGTCTTCCGTAATCACAACAGCCATGTTTTTCCAAAAAGGCGTGTGCGACAAATACTCCACAATCCGCCCAACAGCCAAATCGTTATCGGCCATGTAACTTTCCCTGAATGGATAACCAGCTTCGGGCCGTTCACTTGCTCCATGATCGTTCGGGATGATCACCGTAATGACTGATGGCATTTCGGTACCAGTTTTAATCCATTTCTCGTCGAATTCGCTGATAAACTGGTGAATCCTGAACTGATCGGGAATAGCAGTATTGTAGGTTGGATATGTTTTTGAGGTCCGGCTGAACATGGGCAATGGAACCGGGAAATTAACGTAATGCTTTATTCCAGTGTATTTGAACGAATCGTCGTAAAAAGCAGGTTCAAACATGGTTCCGAAACCGAAATTAAAGAATTCCACTTTGTTGCGCTCCAGATGGTCCCACATCGAACCGGCTTCGTTGTAATCTTCCGGATAAATAGCCCCGGCCGAGCCATTCATCCCAAGGCTACCGGGCGCTTTCGACTTCTCGTTGTACGAGCGGTTGCCTCCGTAACTGGCCGGGACTGTCGATTCGACCCACTCGTTTGGATAGGTGTTGACCAACCAGCGATGCCCATCGGCCGAAACATCCGAATCGACATAAAAATTATCGGACATCGCGAATTCCGCAACCAGTTTTAAATGATTCGGCATAACTGTAGAGTTGGTTACGTTCAGCGATTTGTCCTTGTTCGTGAACGTGGCGTTATAGCCATAACGGGCAATTGTTGGGTCGCCCCTCCCCTTTTGCATCTGTCCGAAAATCTCATCGTAGGTCCGGTTTTCCTTCGAAATAAAAACCAGGTATTTAATCGGCGATTCCTTTTCGCCGCCAAAAACGGGGATGGGATTGTTTGCCCTGTGCTTTTGTACTTTAATGTATTCTTCAATCCGATAATTATTACCGATAACCTGCTCAGTAAGTCTGCCCAGTTTTTTATCGTCCGGAATGTCCATGACAGAAACCGATCCTTTCATCAGATTGCCGATATAGCTGCCCTCTTTACCCTCCTGAAATGTTTTGCCGCCATTAGGGCCACTGCCGAAACCTTTGGCATTGCTTACCACCAGAGTTTTTCCATCGGGAGTAACTTCGAGCTTGGCCGGAAACCAACCCGATGGGATGTGTCCAATTACTTTTAATGTCGGAACATCGATTACTCCAACAGCATTCACCCCTGATTCAGCAACAAATAACCTATTTTGATCAGGAGATACCGCCAACCCAAAAGGAATTACACCACGAAACTGCTTGACTGCCTCATCCAATTTGAGCGGGATTTCAGCAACAATGGTATCGCGCTCCATATCGATAACCGAAATATTGTCGTTGGTTCCGTTGCTCACAAATACATAGCGATCAGTCACGGCCAGCGAATTAGGGCTCGAACCACCAACCGCAGGAATGCCCTCGATGAGTTCACCAACCAACGCCCCGGTTTTTATTTTGGCCTGGATTTCAGGTTTTGCCGGATTTTTCACCGAGAACGACCATACCGAAAATGACTCAGGAACATTGGGGTCGCCCAAACCCGGAATTTCCAGTGAATTATTTCGGGTTCCGTTCTTCATTTCTTTGCTGCCGAATCCAAAAGCCGGAAAATCAAGCGCTTTCTGATAATCTTTCTCAGCTTCGATGTTGCCAATTTTGCTGTATTCGAACATACCTACATTGGCCACATATACTTTTTGCTGGTCAGGCGAAAGGATGATGCCAAACGGGTAGCGTCCGGTTTTCGCACTCGCGACGATCTTTTTAGTCTTTGTATCAACCACAATCATCCGGAACAGCATCTGATCGACAGCATACAAATACCGTCCATCGTTGCTCAGTTTCATGTCGCCGATGTATCCGTCAGGCGTTTTCTCACCGTTTCCGGTTATCGAACAATCAACTGAATCGAGTTTTGCTCCGGTATCTACCGAAAACAGATAAATCTTATTTTCCTGACCGCCGGCTACATAAACCGTTTTATTGTCCGGAGAAATAGCCAGTCCCATAAAAACAGAAGCCAGCACACCTTTGTCGGTTGATGGCCCTGGAGGAACCTGTAAAATAGTTGGATCCGCCGATTTCAGATTTTTGATAATTGAAATGGAGATCGGCGAAGTACCCGAATTAGCTGTAACAGCAATGGTTCCATCGGCACTCAGCGTTAATCCGAAGGGATGCGGTGCAACATCAATCGTCTTTCCATACGGAGTTAAATATCGCCCATTCGGAATGACAGTTCTTCCCGATTTATTGATCTTTGTGTATTGACTTCCGGAAGGAGAAGAAACAACTTTCAGGTTTTTGGTTATCGGCTGGGCCTGTGAAAAACTCAGTATCAGACAAAAAAAGGGAACAAAGCAGTATTTGACAGTCATGGTATTCTGGATTTTATGAGATGAAGATAATCGTTTATTCACATCAAAAAAAAAACAAACGACATCTGAAAATTAAACCTTCATGAAACAAACTGGCATAAAATACACTAAAAATTGTTAATGATTTGTTTAATACAGATTAAGCTTCGTAAAAAGCAGTATTTTCGTAGCAAAATCAAAAAACAGTAAGCGTGCATCATAATCTGGTCCTAATTCCAACCTATAACGAAAAGGAGAATGTCGAGCGAATGATTCGAAAGGTCTTTTCCTTGAAAACACCTTTTGAGATTCTAATTATCGACGATAATTCGCCTGATGGAACTGCCGCCATTGTTGAAAAGTTAATTTCTAAATTTCCAGACAAACTTCATATTCTGAAAAGAGCCGGGAAAGAAGGATTGGGCAAAGCTTACCTTGCTGGATTTCATTGGGCATTGAATCGTCCGTACGACTACATTTTTGAAATGGACTGTGATTTTTCGCACAACCCGAAAGATCTGGAAAGATTATATACCGAATGCGTAGAACATCAAGCCAGCCTGGCCATCGGATCGCGATATATTACAGGAATCAACGTGGTGAACTGGCCTTTGGGAAGGGTACTGATGTCGTATATGGCTTCGGTATATGTTCGTACCATTACCCGAATGAAAATTATGGACACCACTGCCGGATTCAAATGCTATCACCGCAAAGTACTGGAAACCATTGATTTTGACAACATCAGACTAAAAGGCTATGGATTCCAGATTGAAATGAAATTTAAAACGTGGAAGCATGGATTTAAAATTGTTGAAGTGCCCATCATCTTTAAAGACCGTACCCAGGGAGCTTCAAAAATGAGCGGTGGTATTTTCAACGAAGCGCTTTGGGGCGTTTTGAAAATGAAAATCAGAAGCTGGTTTACCCGATATGAGAAAGTGACCAAATAGAAGACTAAAAATAAATACACAAATTTTAAGACCGCAACTGCGGTCTTTTTGTTTATATATTCAGTAAATTTGATTGTATTGCATTGAATAAGAAAAACCCAAATATGAAGACACTTATTAAGAATGCCCGAATTATCAACGAAGGACAAATTTTCGACGGAGCCGTTCTGATTGATGGAGAGTTTATTGCAAAGATTTTTCACGGCAATAAAATACCGGAAAATCTGATTAAAGGAGCTGCTGCTATTGATGTATCCGGTCAATACCTGATTCCAGGGGCAATTGATGATCAGGTTCATTTTCGTGAACCGGGGCTGACGCACAAAGGTGAAATAGCTACTGAATCGAGGGCTGCCGTTGCCGGAGGCGTAACCTCGTACATGGAAATGCCAAATACCAATCCGCAGGCGGTAACTCAGGAAATACTTGAGGAAAAATATAAGCGAGCGGCCGAAGTTTCTGCAGCAAACTATTCTTTTTATATGGGGGCTACCAACGATAATCTGGATGAAGTATTGAAGACCGATGGTTCAAATGTTTGCGGGATCAAGATTTTTATGGGTTCATCAACCGGGAATATGTTGGTTGACAACGAAGAAGTTCTTTCAGAAATATTCAGGAATACCAAATTGCTGGTTGCCACTCATTGCGAAGACGAACCCACCATTATCCGGAATACAGCAATTTACCGCGAAAAATACGGCGAATTTGTGCCGATTTCGGCACATCCTAAAATAAGAAGTGCTGAAGCTTGTTTTAAATCGTCGGCAAAAGCAGTTGAACTGGCAACCAAATTCGGCACACGGCTACATGTCTTGCACCTTTCAACCGCTGATGAAATGAAACTATTTAGCCCAGGCAAAGTCGCTGACAAACATATTACTGCCGAAGTTTGCGTGCATCATTTGTGGTTCGACGAGCACGACTACATTTTAAAAGGAAACCTGATTAAATGGAATCCGTCCATCAAATCGGCTGCCGATAAGGCTGCCCTTTGGGAAGCGCTTCGGACCGATAAAATTGACGTAGTAGCTACCGACCATGCACCGCACACCCTTCAGGAAAAAGAGCATTCGTATTTTAAAGCGCCATCGGGTGGGCCATTGGTACAGCACTCACTGACCGCCATGCTCGAAATGAGCAGAAAAGGACTGATTTCGGTTGAAAAAGTGATTGAAAAAATGTGCCATGCTCCGGCCGATTTATTCCGGATCGACCGCCGTGGCTACATCCGCGAAGGATATTATGCCGATTTGGTCTTGGTTGATCCGTCCCATTTGTGGGTGGTGTCTCCCGAAAACATTTTGTATAAATGTGGCTGGTCGCCATTCGATGGCATGGAGTTTTCGCATCGGGTAATGGCTACGTTTGTAAATGGGAATCTGATTTACGCGAATGGTGATATCGTTTCGGGGATACAGGGAAAAAGGTTAATGTTTAAACGATAAAACGTTGTTCCTGCGAACAATAAAATACAAAAGAGGTTCCGGGAACGGAACCTCTTTTGTATTTTATAAAGGAATTAAGCTTATTCAACAACGATCAACATGTATTTCGAAGCCTTCCAGAATTCTTCCGGTTTGTCGATAACGATGCTTTCAACTGTTTTTTTAGCTGTCATAACCATGTGATACGAACCATCTGGATGATAGGTAACCAATTTGGCTTTTTTGGTATTTAACGGCAATTGACTGAACTCGCGGATGTCAATTTTCATGAAAAATTCGCGGTTGAAATCTTTTTTCAGTTTCAATGTTTTGCCCATTCCCAAAACGCCACCTTCTTTTTCAATTACATTTTTGGCTTCCAGTTCTTTTTTGGTTCCAAAAGCATAATACGCAGTGTTTAATTCGGTTGTCTTTGTATCAATAACCTCATTCTTTTCCTTAATGACCTGTTCGCTTTCTTTGGTAATCGTTTCAACCTTCTGGTTCAATCCGGCAACATCAATATTCAGTTTCTCAAGTTGCTGTTTCAGGCTGGCGATTTCTACATCTTTATCACCCATTTGTTTGTTGAGTAATTCAATCATCTTTTCAAGTTCAACAATTTTCATGTTCGAATTGCGAAGTTTCCCCTGAAGTGATTTCACCAACTCTTTGTTTTTCTGAAGCAGGTTGTTGATTTGAGCGATGTCTTCAATAATCCGCTTCTTAGCTTCTGTTTTCATTTCAGTGCCTGGAGCGGTCTGTACAGAAACGATTTTCTCGATGGTTCTAATCGAATCCAGGTTGGATTGGATTTCGTTCATTGCACCAATATATTCCAGAATCGAGTTGTCTTTCTGAACGCCTAACTGTGCAATACTATCCTGTTTCGACTGCATACGGGCAATCTCTTTTTTGTGTTGGCCGCATGACACTAACACCATAACTGATAAGACAAATAATAATTTTTTCATTGAATAAAATTTAGATTGATTAAAAATTTTGGTACAAACATATGGTTTAGGCGTCGGGAACAAAGATAATCAGCTTTTTAATCTAAAGTAGAAACGTGAACTACTTATCTTTTAGTATCCCATGCGCCTTTTCCTGAATTATGCCATTCAGGTCGACAAGATCCGCTAATTCCAGAATCCGTTGTTCAGTTTCGTCGAAGCCAATTTTGAAAATTTCATCAGCTTTTCCAAAATCGAATGTATTAAACAACCGGGTTTGCGGAGGATCTATCACAAAGTCGCATATAGCAAGGCTTTCATGCACATTCTTGGCAAAAATAAGCCTGAATGTACGTTCGGCAATGGCTTTAAATCCAGTAATATTTTCTTCCGAACCGTTGCGATTGACGTGTACTCCAATCAGAAACCGACACTGATTACGGATGCAATCTGCCGGGAGATTGTTGAAAAGACCTCCATCAACATAAGTGGTCCCATCGATCATCTGAGGCTCAAAAATTACCGGAATGGATGCTGATGCCAATACCCATTGAAAGAGTTTTCCTGAACTTTTTGTTTCTGTAAGTCCGGAGTTTAGGTTCGAAACAGTGCAAAAGAATGGCTTTTTCAGGCCCGAAAAATCATCTTCTGGGATGTTCTTTTCAAGGATGGAACGAGCCTTTTTCAGGTCGAGTAATCCGTTTGTTGGTAATTTCCAGTTAATCAACTTATGAAGCTTACTCGATTTTACCAATTCAAGAATTTGCAAAGGTTCCATTCCTGAAGCATAAAAAACACCAACTAAAGCGCCCATGCTTGTTCCGGAAATGATTTCAGGATGAATGCCATATTTCCGAAGTGCCTCCAGTACTCCGATGTGCAGGATGCCGCGTGCACCTCCACCGCTGAGTGCAATTCCAAATTTGTAGGATTTTTGATTCTGGTCCATGATTTATATACCTTCCCACACTTTAAACAAACAATGTTGAATCGAAATTAGAAATGCCAAATAAAACTGTTGATCTGAATTGGATACTAAACAGAAACAGTTAAATATCTAATTTATATAGTATAAAGGTAAGCTGATAAATTGAATTATAAGTTACACAACTTTTAAAAAATATTGTATTATTCACACATTATTGAGGTTTGACACTTCCCAAATACTGAACCAAAGAACCCGGATATCAACCTTGTCTAAGATGTTGGAAACAAAAATCATAGAATGATAATTTCTTCAATTTTCCCAGCAACTTCCAACCCACCATTACGGCCAACATCATTAAAAATTGATTGGCCTGATTCTTTGTCAATCAAGGTTACTTCAATCCGGGCATTCATGCTTTCTTCAATCCGGCCATCCATCAAGCCCAGAATTGGCGATGCCAATACTGTCGCAGTTTCACGCCTGACCAGAATTTCAAGCCTAAACTTTTTATTCTCCATAACCACCTCCACTTTTTCGGTGTCGATGGTCGATTTTCGCAAAACACTTCGGTTGTAAGTGGTAAATTGGATAAGCCGGTCGCCAAGCCAAACACCAGCAATAAAACCCACAAACGAATAGCCCAGGTAAGGAATTTTAGCAACCGATACTTTAACGGATATTCCCGGGTGACTAAAATGATTGGATTGAAGCCAGATATAGGCACTTGGGAACGATTGACCCCAGTCTTTTTCAATGTAGCCACGTCCATTATTAAAATCCAAGACTTCGCCTTCAACTTCGATTCGACCATTGATTCCATGATCCATGCTTACAATTCCGTGATAACATTCCATGAGCGGAAGAAAAGTGTACGGGCCCATAATTCCTGGTGAATACCAACGATTTGGCCACAGTACCGGATTCGAAAAGTGAAGTTCGCCTTTCAGTCCGGGTAAATCCAGATGAAGAGACTGAAGTGAAAAATTGTTATTCTGGATGGTTATATTGAACCTATCTGGAGACGGAGAAAACTCATCAATGCCAAATTTATGATATTGGGCTGTTTGTTTTTTACCATCGAGTAGCTGGATAAATGCTTGCCCCTTTCCCTGATCGTCAATTGCTATGCCCGGAATAATTGCAAATGCGTTAGTTTCCTGTTCGTTCAACACCTTAAAATACCAACCTTCAAAATACTTCCTTCGGCGATTCCATCCTTGAAATTGATCCGGATTAAAAATTGAACGTAACTTGTTTCTGATCATGCTTCTGTGCATTAGTGCTAATTAAGTTCCCCAATTTAAGCCTTTCTTTCGGGTATTTTACTTCTGAATAGTTTGTTTTCAGGCAAAAGAGATCATTCGTGTTTATCGGAAGAATACATCAGCATTCGGAAAGTAATAAAAATTGGTGTTTCTGGATGAAAGTACATGATCGTTTCTGCGAAAGTTCGTAATATTGTACGCTTTAAAAAATTGACCAAAATATTTGGGGAATGCTGCTTTTAACGGTAGAATCATACAATATTATTCCCTTTTGGCAGTTTATCCTAAAGTCAACAAATTTCAACGATTGGGCAAACACTATTTATATCGGTTTTTATTAGTTGCAGCGCTTTTTTTTCTGGCCGGATGTTCGACAGAGAAAAATACTGCCTTCTCGCGCGCATATAACAATCTTACAGCACATTACAACGTATATTTCAATGGCAAGGAAAGCCTGCGGACTGGAGTAGAAAAGATCAATAACTCTGTTGAAGATGACTATTCAAAAGTTCTTCCATTGTTTAAATCGAGCAATCCGACCACTGCAAAAGCGGCCAGTTCACAAATGGAAAATGCAATCGTAAAAGGCTCAAAACTGATACAGTCGCATTCTATTACCAAAAAACCTAAACGCCGGAAAAACAGGAGTAAAGCATACATCCAGTTTGCCAGCCGCGAAGAATTTAACAACTGGGTCGACGATGCTTATATCCTAATGGGTAAAGCCTATTTTTATCAGCATAACTTTGCGTCGGCCATTGAGAATTTCTCGTATGTAGTTCGGAAATTTGAAGATGATCCCTCGCGATATACCGCATATGTTTGGCTGATCAGGAGCTACACCGAGATGGAAAGATATGTCGAAGCTTTTGAAATTATCCAGCAATTGCAGACTGACGAAAAGTTTCCACGCCAACTATCCGGAGAACTGGCAGTAGCAACATCCGATTATTATGCCAAGCAACTTTCGTATGTTGAGGGAATTCCATTTCTTTCGATTGCGGTAAAACAAACCGACAAAAAAATAGATAAGTTGCGTTACAACTACATTTTAGCGCAGTGGTATCAGGAAACCGGTAACCCTGAAAAAGCATCGCAGATTTTCAGGGAAGTGGCCCGAAAGAATCCTCCGTACAAAATGGAATTCAATGCACAGATTAATGCAGCCGGAACATTTACCGGAACCGGCGATGTAGATAAACTGAAAAAAGAATTGCGCAAAATGCTCCGCGATAAAAAGAATCTGGAGTTTCGCGATCAGATTTATTTTGCCATGGGTAACATCTCGATGAAAGAAGGCAAAAAGGATCAGGCTAAACAAGAATATACCAAATCGGCCTCGATGAGTGTCGATAACCTTTATCAGCGGGCTCTTTCATGTTTGTCGCTGGCTCAGATTTATTTTGAAGAACCTGAATATAAAAAGGCACAAGCTTATTACGACAGTGCCATGGTTGTAATCGACGAAAAATATCCGAATTATAAGCTGATTTCAGACCGGCACAAAAGTTTGACCCGGTTAACCGATAATATTTATGCCGTTGAACGCGAAGACAGTCTGCAGCGCATTGCCCAATTGGACGAACCATCCAGGAATAAATTAATTGACAAGTGGATCGCTGAAGTCAATGAAAAAGAGGCAAAGGCCAAGCTTGCCGAATCAGCCCAAATGATGGACCGCAATTATTTCAGGCAAAACGAAAGCCGGTTTGGGTTGAGCCAGCAACAGCAAAGTGCCGGATGGTATTTTTACAGCCCGACAACCGTTGCCTACGGAAAAGTTGAATTTGAACGCCTGTGGGGAAAACGTAAGCTTGAAGATGGTTGGAGGCGTGCAGATAAAAGGACTTTTGCCGAGGAACAAGCTGAACAGGCACAGGATACGCTCGTGACTGATGATGGACAAACTAAAAAGATAAAAGATAAGAAAAGCCGTGATTATTATCTGCAGGATCTGCCTATGAACGATTCGCTGATGAAAGCTTCGCATGTGAAAATCAGAAATGCTTTATTCAATGCCGGACGCATCTTCAAAACTGATTTTTCCGACTTTCCACGGTCAATCGCATCGTTTGAAGACCTGAATAAAAGGTATCCTGAAAATCTGTTTGCACTTTCATCGTGGTTCGAATTATGGGATTTATACACCAAACAAAATAATCAGGAAAAAGCAGATTATTACAAGAACCTGATTACTTCGAAGTTTCCGGATTCGAAATATGCCAAATACCTGCTGAATCCCAACTATTTTATCGAGCTCGAAGCAAAGTCAGATAGTGTGAACCGACTTTATCAGAAAGCTTACGTTGAATTTAAAGAAGGCCGTTATGCCGAAGCCGGCAACATTGCCGATCAGATTCTGCCAATGAATCCTGACAGTTTACTGATACCGAAAGTCAAATTTCTCAAAACAGTTGCTGATGGAACGTCATCTACCAGAGATGTTTTTGGTAAAATGCTGGCCGAATACATAACTGCATATCCTAAGGCAGAGCCAAAACCGCTGGCCGAAAAAATTCTTAAATTGATTCAGGATAGTACGCTGGTCGATTACCAAAAATTGGTTGCATCAGGCTATTTGAACGACAAAATCAACAACAATGAGCTGTTGCCTGCCAACCAGAAAAGTGCCGATGAATTTGGAGGTAAATTCTCGTACGACGAAGATTTGCTGCACTATTTTGTGATTGCTTACCCCTCAAATGCTAAAATTGACCTAAACCGGTTGAAATTTGATCTGGCCAATTACAACATCGATCATTACACCAAACTTGATTTTGACATTGAAACTCAAAACCTGAATAACAACAATTCGCTTTTGCTTGTCCGATCATTAAACGATAAGGAACAGGGACTGATTTATTTTAGGTCGATCATCAAGAAAAGAGAGGTTTTCGAAGCGCTTAAAAACGTCAAATACGTCAATTTCATTGCTTCATCGACTAATTTCAGGGAAATTACAGCCGACAAAGATTACGCTGAATACCTGAAATTTTTCATCAAAAATTACAGCCAATTTATCACTGGCGATTTTTCAGGCGAACTACTTCCGGAACCAGAAGAGTTGCTGGCAAAAGCCCAACAGGAAGAAGACTTGCTGAAAGAAAAAGGAAGCTTTGTAACCGTTGCACCAACAGGTTCGGGCCTCGATATTTATTCGAATGAAGAAACTGGTTCGCAGAATTTTGTAATTGCGGTGAACGATCTGAAAGCGAATCTGAAACAAGTTATTGCCGGGTTCAACACACATAATCGCGACCAGTTCCGGCAGGCCGACCTTACGATTAGTCAGAGCCAGCTTGCCGATTACCAGTTGATGATTGTCAGCAAGTTTAAAACCAAGAACGAAGCAATCAGTTATTTTACCAAAACCCTGGCCAATCGAAAACTCTTCAGAAGCCTTGATACGCTGGGCTATCGTAATTTCATCATTACCGATGCCAACCTGAAAAAGCTGACCGAAACCAGAAAGATTGCCGAATATCTGAACTTCTTCAAAGCCAAATACATTGATCTCGGAACCGGAGCAAATAACCAGTCCGTAGAAAAGCCTGCTTACAGCGGACCTTTCAGCCCAAAAACAGAAGGAACCCAGTCTTTTGTTCTGATTATTCCAAAGGAAGAAACCAATCAGGAAGCGCTTATTGCTGCAATCCGTCAGTTTAACCAGAAAAACTATGGACAGCAATCATTGGTGGTATCTTCGTCGATGCTCGACGATTTCAGGCTAATGATCAAAGTTGAAGGTCTTTCAAACGCTCAATCCGGATTAGAATATCTGCGTGCAATTGCCAACGACCAGCAAGTTTACGGACCCATTCAGGATGCCAACTACCGTAATTTCATCATCACTCCTGAGAATGAAACAATTTTTAGGCAGAGCAAGAACATTCTTACCTACATGGAATTTTACAAACAGTTTTATCTAAAGCAATAAATGGGAAAAGTCATTAGATATTAGTCATTAGGAAAAGGGACACACGAATATGCGGCAATTCCTTATTTCTTTTTCCTCATTTTTTCTATTGACTAATGACTTTTCCCAGTCGCAGGTTAAAGTTTGTTAAACCAACACTATTATCCCTTTTTGTTTGTTTACTACCTTAGTACCCTTACATAAGGTAAATACCTCAATTATGAAGAAAACAAAAATACTTTGGACCGACGACGAAATAGATTCTTTACGCGCTCACATTATCTTCCTCGAAGAAAAAGGATTTGATGTGGTAACTGCCAACAATGGAACTGATGCCATTGAAATGGTAAAAAATGATTTTTTTGACATCATTTTTCTGGATGAAAATATGCCCGGATTGAGCGGTTTGCAGACGCTGAACGAGATTAAAGCCTATGACCCGAATGTCCCGGTGGTAATGATTACAAAAAGCGAGGAAGAAGATATCATGGAAGAAGCCATTGGTTCAAAAATGGCTGATTACCTCATAAAACCCGTCAATCCAAAGCAAATACTGCATTCGATCAAAAAGAATGTCGACCAGCGGCGTTTGGTTACCGAACGTACCAACACGGCCTATCGTACGGAATTTTCGAAAATTGGCATGCAAATCAGCGACAAACTCTCGTTCGACGAGTGGGTAGACGTTTATAAAAAGCTGGTTTTCTGGGAGCTCGAACTGAGTAGCTCCGAAGATTCGGCCATGGACGAAGTTCTTAAAATGCAGAAAGCCGAGGCAAACAATTCATTTGCCAAATACATCCGGAATAATTACCAATCGTGGTTCGGGAAAAACCCGGTTGGCCGCCCCTTGCTTTCGCCCGATATTTTCAAAAAGAAAGTTATTCCGTTGGTTGACAGTGGAAATAAAGTTTTTGTTTTGGTAATCGACAATCTGAGGTACGATCAATACCGCGTTTTAGCTACCGTCCTCAACAATTATTACCGTGTTGAAGAAGAAGATCTTTACTGTAGTATTTTGCCAACGGCCACCATGTATGCCCGAAATGCCATGTTTGCCGGATTAATGCCTTCCGAAATTGAACGACTTTTTCCGCAGTTTTGGGAAGATGACGACAACGAAGGTCACAAAAATCGCTTCGAATACGAACTGCTTCAGACACAATTAGCCAGGCTTGGAAAGAATTACAAGTTATTTTTTGAAAAGATTGGTGGCATAAAAGGAAGCCGTGCGTTGACCGATTACATCGGAAATATTCTTCAAAACGATCTGTCGGTGATGGTTTTTAACTTTGTGGATATGATTTCACATGCCCGAACGGAGATGGACATGATTAAAGAATTGGCCAGCGACGAATCGGCTTACCGATCGCTTACCTTAAGCTGGTTTAATCACTCTTCGTTACTCGATTTGCTGAAACTACTTGCAGATAATAAAGTTAAGGTCGTACTGACTACTGACCACGGAACTATCCGGGTTGACAATGCGCTGAAAGTGATCGGCGACCGCGAAACAAATACCAACCTTCGCTACAAACTGGGACGGAACCTCAACTACAATTCGAAATCGATTTACGACATTAAAACTCCGGCAACCATTTACCTGCCGTCGCGCAATGTAAGTACTTCGTACATATTTGCGGCCAATACCGACTTTTTTGCTTATCCGAACAACTACAACCACTTTGCACAGTATTACCGAAATACGTATCAGCATGGAGGCATTTCGTTAGAGGAAATGGTCATACCAGTGGTGACGATGAGCCCAAAATAATCACTAAAAGGAATTGTGTATTTTCAAGGATTTTCATAAAAAATGAAATGGTTGAATGACTTATCTGCTCATTCAACCATTTTGACGTTTACAAAAGACTGTTCATCGAAAAAATGTGATCATCACCCTCTTTTTTGTAACTTAGAGTCGATTAGCGGATTAAACCTATTGAAGAAAATGTAGTCATAGAAATCGTGACCTAACTTTTCATCATGAAGCCAGTCCCGGCAGGAATGCACGAGGAGCAACTGAAGTCGAACCAACTGAAACCGATCCTTTCGAATGAAGATAACCATTGAAAACCTCAACAAAGTCTATCCCAACGGGAACCATGCCTTAAAGGATGTGAATCTGGAAATCAATAATGGGATGTTCGGGCTACTCGGTCCTAACGGAGCTGGCAAATCGAGCCTCATGCGTATATTGGTTACGCTGATGCAACCTTCGTCGGGAATTGTAAAAATGAATGGTTACGACCTCACCAAAGACCGCGAACAGATTCGCTCCATGTTGGGTTATCTTCCGCAGGATTTCCGCTTTTTCTCGCACCTGAAAACCTACGAATTTCTGGATTATGCTGCCCGTTTGGCAGGAATGAAAAACGGCAAAGAACGCAAGTTGGCTGTTGATAAAATGCTTGAGGAAGTGGGTTTGTTTGAAGCACGCGACCGCAAAGCCAATAACCTTTCAGGAGGAATGAAACGCCGTTTGGGAATTGCCCAGGCGTTGATTAACAATCCAAAAATCATTATTGTTGACGAACCAACCACAGGTCTCGATCCCGAAGAACGCATCCGTTTCCGTAATTTGCTTTCAACCATTTCAACACAAGATGTGATCATTATCCTGTCGACACACATCGTTGGCGATATCTCCAGTTCGTGTACCGACATGGCATTGCTCAACCAGGGAGGGCTGGCTTTTACCGGCTCGCCCGACGAATTGGTGGTTCGTGCCGAGGGGAAAGTATGGCTGATTCAGGCAACAGAAGCTGAATACCTTGAAATCAACGAAAAATATCCGGTTATCTCCAACGTCCCGAACAGCGAAGGCTGGGAAATTCAGGTAGTAGCCGATTCCATCAATGGGTACAACGGGCACAACATTGCTCCAAACCTGGAACATGCCTATGTCTATTTTATGGAAAGTAATTTAAATCAATGGACCGCAATTTAGTTATGAGTTATTAATGATGAATTATTAATGGGAGAAAGTGGCGAACAGAAGCACAGAATAAAAAAACCGAACATCATTGCACTGAAAACAAACAGATTACAAAGAATAAATACATAAATCATCAGTTTAGCTTACGGAATAAATTTGTTGCAATAGTAAATTGTAAATCTCTAAATTGTAAATGAATAAATGATTTCAGTTCATAACATCACTTCTATCGCCAAATACGAAATAACCACTCTTTTGCGAAGTTGGTTTTTCCGAATTTTTGCTTTATTGGCCATCTTCATCTTGTTCTTCTTTAACATGGCCGTTTTAGTCATGGAAAACGGTGGAAATTGGACATTGAAAGCCATTTCATCAATCGTTCCATACATGAACTTATTGATGTTAAATACTGTA
>Ga0079306_1000401_pt1 | contig 41191 bp, 34 predicted proteins | sample Methanotroph_Enr_FD_79181 | JGI IMG/M metagenome (GOLD analysis project Ga0079306, IMG submission 79181) | Enriched soil microbial communities from Old Woman Creek wetland in Ohio, USA - Methanotroph_Enrichment_5 | ecosystem: Environmental > Terrestrial > Soil > Wetlands | place: USA: Ohio... | reverse complement strand
TCAAAACATAAACGGCTCATTTAAAGGTCGCGCTAAGTCACTGATTATTGCTGTGCGTAAACGCTGACTCACCTCGCCAAGGCATTGCTTAATAGTTAATCAACATGACCTCAGCCATTGTCCGCCTGTTCCGGCAGAAAGCCGCCCGCCTGCATCGTCCATAAACGGTAATAAACACCATGCTGCGCCAACAGCTGCTCATGCCCGCCATCTTCGACGATGCGCCCTTTATCGAACACTAGAATCCGGTCCAGATGAGCAATTGTGGACATCCGGTGCGCGATGGCAATGACCGTCTTGCAGCCCATCGCGCGATCCAGGTTTTCCTGAATGGTTTTCTCGGTGACCGAATCCAGGCTGGACGTGGCTTCATCCAGAATCAAAATAGGCGCGTCTTTCAGCATCACCCGCGCAATCGCAATGCGCTGGCGCTGCCCGCCGGATAATTTCACCCCGCGCTCGCCGACCAACGAGTCATAGCCTTCGGGCATGATATTGATAAACTCGTCTGCATTCGCCAACCGCGCCGCAGCTTGGATGGCTGCATCGTCCGCCTCCAAGCGCCCGTAACCGATGTTTTCTTTCAGGCTGCGATGAAACAAGCTGGGATCTTGCGGTATCAGGCTTACCTGTTCGTGCAGCGAATCTTGCAAGGCCTGCTGAATATCCATGCCGTCGATCAGGATCTGGCCGCTTTGCGGCTGATAATTACGCAACATCAAACTGACGAAAGTCGATTTGCCGGAACCGGAAAAACCGACCAGCCCGACCCGCTGTCCCGGTTCGATGACGACATTCAAGCCGTCGAATACCGGCTGATTAGGCTCATAACCGAAGCACACGTTACGGAACTCGATCCGGCCCTGGCTGATTTTTAGCGGCACCGCACCCGGCGCGTCGACAATCTCATGCGGCTGAACGATGGTATCCACTCCATTGGCGACATTGCCCACGTATTCGAAAAACTCCAGAAAGCGCCGGGTCAGATTGCGCGCATCATTGATGATCAGCAAAGCCAGCCCAACGCTCATGGTGAAATCGCCGACGCCGATCAAACCGCCGTCCCACAAGGTCAGCGCATAATAAACCGTGCCGACTTTGAGCGTGGCGGCGGCAGTAAACTGGAACCAGCGCACCCGTTCCATATACCAAAAGGTGCGACGTGCGGCCTGAACTTCCGTTTCCAAAAAACCGTCCAGATACTTCCGCTCGAAATGCAAGCGTGCGAATAATTTGGCATTCAAAATATGGGTCACCGCATCGACAACCTTGCCGTTCACCTGACTGCGGGTCGCGGATAAGCTCTTAGCATAAGGTTGACAACGCGTTGCCAACCAATACGAAAGACTCACATACACTAACACCCAACCTGCGACCAACAGGCCTAAACCTTGATGCACTGTGAATAACAAAGCGATAGAAACTGAGAAGCTCACCAGAATGGGCCAAAAATCGCATAACACCGACCATACCGTAAAATTGACGCTCATCGCCGTTTCGCTGATGCGATGAGCCAAAGCGCCGGCAAAATGACTGCCGAAATAACGCGGAGCATGATATTGCAGATAGGCGTACAGTGCCTTCGCAGTACTCTGCCGCAAGCGCGGGCCGACAAGAATCAACACCGCGCCGCTCGCCCGGCTAAACAGGATTTCTGCCACATTCAAGCCGGCCAACAGCAGCAACGGACCACGTAAAGTGTCCAACACCGTCGCACCCGACATATGAGTCACGCCGTCCATAATGGCCTTAATCGCATAAGGCACCAGAATACCGCCCGCCGCCTGTCCGGTCTCCAGAACCAGCATCAAAATAAGCCAGCCCCGAAAACCGGCCAGGCAGTACAAAATAAACTTAACCGTGCCTGTCGGCAAAGGCGGTGCGTCTGCGGCACGTTGAAAGGATACGTTTTTTGGCATAGATCAAGAAATAACCGTAAAAACCTGCATTATACTGGAATGCCGAGCGACCCAGGATTGAAAAGGCCTCGGGAGTTTTTCTGTGGGAGGCCGCGGAGCATGCTGGTCGGATTAACGGCAGCGTTAGATATTTTTTGCGCCCACCTCAATCTATGACATACTGATTTCGTTCGTCTATCGTCGAACACTCAAGTTAAAACCTGAAATTCTAAAAAAAATAATCTTGAATACCTTAAATTAAGAGAGGACAGTTATGCGCAATTATTCAAAATCGAGGCTGCCGTCAACGCTTGTTGCAGCAGCCTCGGTGGCTGCGGCAATGGCATTGGTTGCCGCGCCGCAGTCATCGCTTGCTAAAGCATCAAGCAAGGTGAAGACTTACAGTTATAACATCGGAGAAAAAAGCTATATCGATTCGCTTTTTCCGACTATCGCACCGAGCACGGATGCAAGCTGCCAGCCTAAGGCCGGAGCATCCGGCATCACGACAACAGACAGCGTTCAATGCTACCTGACTCAATCGCTGAAAAACGACCTGATTAACGCCAGTGCTGTTAAGGTAACCTTACAAACTAAAAACAAGCAGCAGTTTTATAAGGTCAGCTTTAAATCTGCGGATGCGGCCGCAGCCAGTTATCCGTCCATGCAGCCGAAATGGCTCAGCCAACCCTACGCGGGCCAAGCACTGAAGGGGATAACGGATTGCCAACAGGATCCGACCAAATGCTGGACGCCGCAGATACCCACTTCAAAAACTTGCCCTGCCCCTTGGGCGTTTTACCTGCCTTTGGGCTTGCCGATGGTGGCGCAAGACATGGTGATGTTGCTGCACTATCCGCCCTATGTTTCGATGCAGCAATACGACTATCTGAATAACAATACCTTGTCCAGATGGCGGCGTTTGTTTGCCGACGTGAACGGCAATATTCCGGCTAATGTCAGCTTGTACGAAAACATCGTCGACATTACCCCGATTGCCGCGCCCGGCAGTGGCGAGTCTTCCTGTCTGACCACCGATATGGCGATGAACTATTTCGATTCGAGTCAGCATGGGCTTTATATTTCCCCGATGCTGAATCTCTTAAGCGATCCGCCTACGAATCCTTCCGCTAAAAATACCCGGCCTATCATTGCGTTCGGCAGCGAGGCCCGTTCATTCCTGTCACAGGAATACAAACTGCCCAGCGTTAATGTGCTGCAGGCGGGTACGCTGCAACTGGGAGGCACTGCCAAACAGACGCCTTATTTGGGGGCCAACCATCCGATCGCTGCTGTGTACCAAACCTGTGCGGTTAACCCACCGCAGAACATAGGTATTGTTGCGATGGAGCAGCAGGATTTAGCGACTTCGTGTTTTGCGACAACCATGACGGGTAAGCCGGATGGAGATCCTGTGTCGGTGGCGGCGAACTGTCTGAGCAGTTTTACCACCAATCCCAGTCCAACCAACCAGGCCTTAATTTGCATCAATGCCGAGATAGACATGGGCGGCCTGAATGATAAGGGGCAGCCTGCGGTGAGTTGGAACGAGGCGCAGGCATGGTGCAATGCAAACAACCAAAACCCGTGCCCTCCTGTTACCGCTAAATAGCAGCATAGTGGGGCGTGCCGGCGCGCCAGAGGTAATATGAAAAAGGCCCGTAGGCACGCCCTACTCAACTATTGTTTATATTCGGTCAAAGGCGTTTCGACTGCTGTGAAATTATTTTCCAGCAGTCATCACTTTATTCCGTCCCGCATGTTTAGCGTTATAAAGCGCTGCATCAGCGGCTTTCAGCAATTCATCTTCTTTGGTAGCATGCTCCGGATAGCATGACACACCCATCGAACAAGTGACTTGCGGGAGCGCCACGCCCTCGCAACTGATCTTCAGCGCGGCGACGCTTTCCCTGATATTTTCGGCCGCGACCATGGCCTGACTTAAATCGGTTTCCGGCAATAACAGCAGAAATTCCTCGCCACCGTACCGGCATGTCAGATCTACCTCACGTACTATCTGCGGCAGCAGTTTCCCAAGAGCCGTAAGAACAGCATCGCCTGCGGCATGGCCGTATTCATCATTGAAGTGCTTAAAATAATCGACATCGAACATGATAATGCAAAGCCGGCGCTGATAGCGTTTGCAGCGTTTTAATTCATCGCTCAGCCAGTTAAGCATGTGCCGCCTGTTGACCAAGCCGGTTAGCGGATCATGATGCGCCATATAAGTAAGCTGGTTGCGTAAATGCAGGTTCATCATCGCGAGGCTGATATGCTCCAACACCATATTAGGCAACTCTTCATCCCAGCTTTCTTTCGGCATATTATCCAGCGACAAACGCAAAACGCCGAAAGTCTGGTTTTGGATTTCCAGGGGAACGCTATAGGCGGCAGTTGTGTTTTCGGTTTTGGTTAGCCCCGGATCTGATTCATCAGGCGCATCAGCAAAAAGACCGCCCCATGAAGCAATATGCTCCCACTTACCCAGCTGTTCATCTTCCATCAAGTAGATACTGCCCGATGTGTTCCGGAACATTTTCGGCATAACTTGATCTATTTGCCGGTGCATCTCCCCCAGATTCTCGACCGCTTGTAATTGACGGCTAAGTTCATTGAGCAACATGACCTGCTCGCTTTGGCTGCGAAGCTGGCGGGTACGAAATTCAACAGTCTGTTCCAACGTCTGATTGTATTCCGCTAATTTTTCATGGGACTCGGACAGCTTTAGCGTGGTCGCTTCCAGGTTGGCGTAAAGCCGTGCGTTATTGATCGATATGGCCGCCTGCGACGACAGCAGGGTCAGCATTTCCAGATGATGCCGGGTAAAAACGCCCACCGTGATATTATTTTCCAAATAGAGTATGCCGATTAATTGGCCGGAGTTCATCACCGGTATGCACAAGATGGACTTAGGTCTTTGTGCCAGCACATAAGGATCATGGATAAACGGCCCGTCATTACAGGCATCGGATAACATCAGGTTTTGCCGGGTTCTTTCAACGTAGCGAATGATAGGCAAGGAGGCGTTCATAACGTTCTCCACCGGAATGGCCTGCATTTTATACAGCTTTTCGTTATCGATAGAGGCTTCGGTTACGATCATCAGGCGGTCATCTTCCCGCAACATGAACAATCCCCGTTGCGCGCCTGCATTTTCGATCACTATCCGCATAACCTTGCCCAGCAAAGTATCCAGCACCATCTCGCCTGAAATGGCGCTGGACGCCTTCATCAAGGACACCATATCCAGGGTTTCAGAGGTATCGGAGCGCGTTGCCGATTTTTTGCCGATTGCAAAAGGCCCCGCTTTGGTGTGCCTGCCATGCTCTTTTAATGCGAGGGGTTTTAGTTCCAGGTAGGTTTCTTCGAGCATCCTGGCTTTAGCCAGCGCCCCCCAATAGAGATACCCTTGGTGTGCGCTTTCCAGGTAATGTCTGGCAAACACGATTTTACCGATGGATAGCCAAAATTTGGCGGCAAGCTCAAAAGCCAACGCCTCGTTCTGGATAAAGCCGTTAATCCTGGCAGATTCTATGGCGTCGTCATAACCATTGATGGCGTCGATAATACGGCCTTCGACCCTGGCCAGTTCCGCATCGACGAGCAAGTATTTATGCAGGAAGTTTTCTTCACAATTCACGGCCCATACCCGCAACTGTAACTGTAACTTTTCGACCTTAAGCAGACACTCTGTATTGTCTGCATCATCCTGGTCGCATAGGGCCAAAAGAATAAGCGACTGGTAGAAATTATATTCCGCCATCGCACTGGTACCGCTGATAAAAGAGAGGTTTTTTTCCGCCTCCATGATGCAGGCAAGCGCTTGTTCATAATGTTGGCACAGGTAAAGCGCTTGAGCCTTGGCTATTAAAAAATAACAACCTGCAACAGTGACATTTCTGGAACGGCACCCGGACAAAAAATCAGCTTCGCTTATAACATCACTATCGAAGCAATTCCGGTGCTCGGTCATGCCACGCAAGTTGGCAATAATCAGCAGGTAGCCCTGAATGGCATCTATCGGCATCTGGTGTTTGGCTTTCAGGACAAACTCCATGAATTTTTCCAGCTTTTCCTGCAGGATGTCCAGCCGGATACCCTGGCTGAAAAGGTTAGCGCTACCAAAGCCCAGGATGTACCCCGCATACTGGAAATCGCCGCACTCAAGTCCGGTCTGGTAGCCGTCGTTAAAAAGACTCTCCGCCTCTTTAAAGGGCTTGTTCCAGTGAAACAGAAAAGCAATGGTGATGAATATGCCCCGGCACTTTTGAATGGGATCATGGTAGCTGTCGCTCATTTTCAGGCCCAGAATGCCGAACTCATAGCCCAACCGGTATTGCCCCAGAACCGAGCTGAGTATATTGGCGTAGGTGACATAAGCCTTGGCCGATTCCGCGACGTGCCCGTATTTCATCGAAATGTTCGCCATCCTTACGGCGATCAGGTTATACAGCTCTGGATCGGCCATATAGCAGGTCGGCTGCATGTTCATCAATACTTTCATTGCCGCCTTGTGCAGCCCTGAAGTCATTTGCGGCGCATCCAGCAAAGACGCAATCTCCCGCCCGCGCAAATTTATTCTGGCTTCTGCCAACTCGGCATCCAGCGCTTTTTTTATATCCCGTTCCGGCAAATCAAAGCCCAGCATTTCCATGGCCTTACGTCCAGAAGCTATGCCGTTCCGGTATTCCGCCTTAACGGTGTTTTGATAAATCAGCAACGTATACAGATCGGCTTTTTCTATGGCGGTTCTGGCCTGGGCGAGGCTTGTGTCAATCAGTTGTTGGGATGTCTTAAAGTTGCCGTTTAAATATTCGGCCTCGGCCAATTCCTTATGCAACAGGTAACTGATCTCGTAATGGGTTTCCCATGCAGACTCGGGCAAACAGCTTATCGCTTCGGCAAAATAACTCAGCGATGAAGAGAACGCCGCATTTTTTTTGGCCTTCTGTCCGGCCCTGAGATTTAAATGGGCTAAAGCGGTCAGACTGCCCTGATCCTTTATCAGCGCCTTGCTTCGACGGTAATGATCGACTATCTCGCAGATTCTTTCATCCGCTTCTTCGGGGGAGCGCGTTGCCAGCATCTGCGTCCCTATCTGCAAATGCAAGGCCTCAATATGATTGACCGATATCAAGGTGTAGGCGGCTTCCTGAATTCGGTCATGGACAAACCTGAAATGATTCTTCCCTTGCAGTATCATGCCTGCGCTGATGAAAGGCTGGAGATTGGTGACTTCTTGCCGGCTGCTTTTGCCGGACACCATCGACAGATCCTCAGAGGTGAAGCGGTTGCCAAAGCAAGCGGCCAGCTTTAACGATTCCCGTGCCGTCTCGGGAAACCGGCTCAGTTTTCTAAGCATGAGTTCGGCCACATTATCGGTGGCCTGCATCTGGCTTATCTTCTCCATATCCCATTGCCAGCCGCTATCAGGGACAAAGCTGAGCAGCTTTTCATCATAGAGCGAGCGCAAGAATAACTTCAGGAAAAATGGATTGCCTTCGGTTTTTTTGAATATGGATATGGCCAAGGGTAGCGATCGATCTAACGGGCAATTAAGCGCGTCGGCGATTAATTGGTTGGTGTGGGCTATATCCAACGGCGCTAACAGTAATCGTTCCAGCTTGCCTTTCGCTGCTTCTATCTCGGCTATGCACAGCATCGCAGGATGGGAGCCTTGCGTCTCGTTATCCCGGTAAGAGCCGATCAGCATGAAGTAATTTAATTCCTGGTCGGTCGCCAGGATTCTGATCAGGTTGAGACTTTCCGAATCCGCCCACTGCAAATCATCGAGAAACAGAACCAAAGGATGCCCTTCGTCGGCAAAGGTGCGCACAAAATTACTAAACACCAAGTTAAACCGGTTTTGCGACTCTACCGGCTCCAGCTCCGGCACTGCCGGTTGCTTGCCTATCAGCGCCTCTACTCCGGGTATCACGTCGATGATGACCTGGGCATTAGCCCCCAGGGCGGACAATAATTTTTCCCGCCATAGCGCTATTTGCTGATCGCTTTCGCCAAGAAGATGAGTGAGCAGCTTTTCGAAGGCATGGGCGATGGCGCTGTAGGCTTTGTCCTTTACCAGCTTTTCAAACTTGCCGGAGATAAAATACCCGCCCCTACGGGTTATCGGTTTGTGCAGTTCATTAACCAACACTGATTTCCCGATACCGGAATAACCCATTACCAGCAGCATTTCCCCGGAACCCTGGCTGGCTTGCTCAAAGACAAACAGTAACCTATCCAGTTCCCGCTTCCGTCCGTATAATTTTTGCGAAATATGAAACCGGTCGGAAGCATCCGAGCGTCCAAGACCGAACGATGAAATAGCGCCTTTTGATTTCAATTCGTTCAAACAATGCGAAAGGTCTTTATGTAATCCGGTCGCGCTCTGATAACGATCTTCTGCATTTTTCTCCAGCAGCTTCATGATGATATTGGACACCTGAAGCGGGATTTTCGGTTTAATCGTGGCTGGCGGAATAGCGGGCTTTGCCAGATGACAATGGATAATCTCTATAGGGTCGTCAGCCTCGAACGGGATGCGGCCCGTCAGCATTTCGTAAAAAGAAATGCCCAGTGAGTAAAAGTCGGTTCTGTAATCCAGACTCCTGTTCATTCGCCCGGTTTGTTCCGGCGACATATACGAGAGAGTCCCTTTGAGTTTGCGCAGGCCGATGGCTTCCTGGGTTTCCTGCTCCAGATGAGTGGCGATGCCAAAGTCGATATACTTGGCAATCTTGGACTCGGGGGAGATGACGATATTTCCAGGCTTGATGTCTTTGAATACAACAGAACCGGCATGGATCGCGGCAAGGCCTGAAGCCAGCTGGATGGCAATTGCCAAAAAGTCTTCCACCTCCAGTCCGTCAACGGCAATATAGTCCTTTAAGCGGATTGCATCGAAGTCTTCGGTAATAATCGCCGGACCATAATCCGTCGCCTCCAAGCCATAATACTCAATGATATTGGCATCGTTAAGCTGCGAACCTATCTGGTAATCCCGTTTGAACTTTTCCACATCATCCAGGGACAGGTATTTTGAAGTGGGCACTTTTACAATAACGGCGGCGCTATCGGACTCCCGCTTCCCCTTGAAGATCGAGGAAGAGGCGCTTTTATAGATAAGTTCGCCTAATTTATAGCCCGGTATTGTTAACATCGGCGTATTTTAAAGTTCAACCCGCATTGCGTGTGCCCTAAGATAAGAAAGATAACTTTGCGATTGTAGCATATGGCCTGGGATAGTCACCCACCAAAGATCAGCCGCTTGGATTTATTATTTTCAGGATCGCAAAGTCCGATTGGCATGAGGTTTTGACTGCGATTTGACGGCTGCGCGGTTTTCAACTGCAAGCTTATGAAGATGTACGGTATAATTACCTAATATCCCACTATATCAGCACCCAATAAATGGCTCAATTTTTTGAAATACACCCCGAGAGTCCGCAGCTGCGCTTGATACATCGCGCGGTGGAAATACTCCGCAAGGGCGGCGTTATTGTTTATCCGACCGATTCATCTTATGCAATTGCCTGCCATATAGGCGACAAGCAGGCACTGGATAAAATCCGTCGCATCAGGCAGCTGGACGATAAACACAATTTCACTCTGGTGTGCAAAGATTTGGCCCAAGTCTCGATGTTCACCAAAATCGGTAACGATGCTTTCCGCTTGATTAAGGCCTTATCGCCCGGCGCCTTCACCTTTATTCTAGAGGCGACGCGCGAAGTGCCCCGCCGCTTGCAGCATCCGAAGAAAAAAACGGTCGGCATCCGCATCCCCGATCACCCCGTCGCCCAATTGCTGGTCCAGGAACTGGGCGAGCCGCTGTTCAGTTCCACGTTGATGCTGCCGGGCGAGGATGAGGCAATGACCGACCCTTATGAAATCAGGAATAAACTTGAACATGAGCTGGATTTGATCATTGATGCCGGCATTATTGAATCCGAACAAACAACTATTATCGAATTTTCCGGTAATGGCACCGAGATTATCCGTCAGGGCAAAGGCCTTGCACCCATGTTGGATTAAACGAGATGATGGACGAATTAACACTGCTGCAACGCATAGTGGTCTGGATATTGCCGGTAGTTTTTGCGATTACCGCGCATGAAGTGGCGCATGGTTGGGTAGCAAAAAAATACGGCGATAACACCGCATCGATGTTGGGCAGATTAACTTTAAACCCGATCAAGCATATCGATTTGCTCGGAACCATTATTATTCCCGGCTTGTTATTAATCACCGGTACCGGCTTTATTTTCGGCTGGGCAAAACCAGTGCCGGTCGATCCGCGGAATTTTAAAAATCCTCGCCAGGACATGGCGGTTGTCGCCCTGGCAGGCCCCGCTTCCAATTTGCTGATGGCTGTCGGCTGGGCCTTGATAGCCCGGCTGGGTGTGACGATAGGCACACAAGCTGAAGCCGTTTCATTGCCGCTGATTTATACCGGGATTGCCGGCATTTCAATCAATCTGGTGTTGGCAATGATTAATTTATTGCCGATCCCGCCGTTGGACGGCAGCCGGATTTTGACGGGCATTTTGCCCAATTATTGGGCATGGCAATATAATCGCCTGGAGCGATTCGGCTTTATTATTTTATTGGTGCTGTTATACACGCGTATTTTGAATTTGATTTTGGAATATCCTTTGTATTTTGCACAACAAGTATTCTTCTCAATTGCCGGGCTGTAGGTAGAGACATTAATCAATGACGGCAATTATTGATATGCATCAGGATTCCGCCGATATTTTGGATGAATCGCCGGCGCTGGCAATGGTTAACGGCGCGCCTTTTAACAAGCTGCCGGACGATCTATATATCCCGCCGGACGCGTTGGAAGTGCTGCTGGACACTTTTGAAGGGCCGCTGGACTTATTGCTGTATTTGATCCGCAGGCAAAATCTGGATATTGTAAACATACCGATAGCCCGGATTACCCACCAATACATCGCCTACATCCAGATTATGGGCGTGCTGAACCTGGAACTGGCGGCCGAATACCTGGTGATGGCCGCGCTGTTGGCGGAAATCAAGTCAAGAATGCTGTTGCCCAGGCAGCCTGATACCGAAGAAGACGAGGAAGACCCCAGGGCAACGCTGATCCGCCGATTGCAAGAGTATGAACTGATTAAAAATGCGGCGGAAGAAATTGATCAGTTGCCCAGAGTTGAACGTGATATATTTGAAGTCGGCATTGATGTTTCGGCGCTTAGAAATTGTGAAAAAATCTTGCCGGATGTTCAGCTAAAAGAAATGCTGTTGGCATTTCAGGATGTACTTAAACGAGTCGAGCAGCTCAGTCACCATCAAATAACCAAAGAGCCCTTATCTGTCCGTGAACGCATGTCAACCATTCTGGAAAACCTTAAAGGAGCGGATAGTCTCCTTTTCTCGCAGTTATTTATCCGAAAAGAAGGTCGACACGGAGTCGTTGTCTCGTTTCTGGCCATCCTTGAACTCAGCAAAGAACGACTCATCGATATTATCCAGTCAGAACCCTTTGCCGAAATACGCGTCAGAGTTGCCGGCGCCGCCCCCGTCACCGATAGCTGAACCTTCGCCATCGCCTTCCGTAACCGAACAGCGTGACATTAACGTGGAAATTAAACGTGTAGTTGAAGCAATTTTATTTGCCGCCAATCGGCCGATGACCAGTAAACAGCTACAACAGGTTTTCCCTGAAATCGAGCAGCCGAACCTACAGGACATTGAGGACGCCCTTGAGTCGATCAAGGAGGATTACCGGTTCAGGCCGGTTGAATTAAAACGGGTCGCCAGCGGCTACCGTTTCCAGGTCCGGCGGGAGCTGTCGCGCTGGGTATCTCGGCTGTTTGAAGAAAAACCGCCAAGATATTCCCGCGCATTATTGGAGACGCTGGCCATTATCGCCTATCGCCAACCGGCGACACGCGGCGAAATTGAGGATATTCGCGGCGTTGGCGTCAGCTCAAGCATCATTCATACGCTATTGGAGCGCGAATGGATTAGGGTGGTGGCGCACAAAGAAGTGCCGGGGCGGCCGGCTTTATACGGCACAACCAAACAATTTCTGGATTATTTTAATATTACATCGTTAAGCGAACTGCCGACATTGCAAGAGATTCAGGATCTCGGCATGTCATTAGATGAGCCGTCGTTAGACGCAACGCAACAACCCATGCAGGTAAAGAGTGAAGAGCAAGAAACCACCGAACAAATCCCCGAAACCATCGACAACAGCAAGAAAGCAGGAGATGGGGCAAGGCAGGAGCAGCTTGACGAAGCCGAGCCGGTCTCCGAAGCAACCGACTGAAAACAAGGCGGCCATAGCTCCGAAAAAAACACCCTCTAATCAGTCGACCGAAGGCGAACGCATCCAGAAAGTGCTGGCGCGCGGCGGCGTCGGCTCCCGGCGGGAAATTGAGCGCTGGATCGACGAGGGACGCTTAAAGATTAACGGCAAGCCTGTCGGCTTGGGCGACCGATTGAAAGACGGCGATCATTTGCAGATCAATGAGCGGGTTGTTCATTGGGAGAAATTTGTCGAGCAGCCCACCCGTGTGCTGCTTTACCACAAACCGGTCGGCGAAGTGGTTACCCGCCGCGATCCAGAAGGCCGCCCAGTGGTGTTCACCCAGTTGCCGAAACTGGCTGTCAGCCGCTGGATAGCCGTTGGCCGTCTGGACATCAATACCTCAGGATTATTATTGGTCACCAATAATGGTGAGCTGGCTAACCGGTTAATGCACCCGTCCACGCAAGTGGAGCGTGAATATGCCGTGCGTATTTTAGGCGAGGTTTCAGAGGCGACCCTGGCAAAACTCAAACAGGGCGTGGAGCTGGAAGACGGCATAGCCAAGTTTGACGAGATCAGATTTTTCGGCGGCGAAGGCGCCAATAAATGGTACAACGTTATCGTTGCCGAAGGCCGCAACCGGTTGGTAAGGCGTTTGTGGGAGTCGCAGGAAGTCACAGTCAGCCGCTTAATGCGGGTGCGCTATGGGCCTGTGGTATTGCCGGAGAGACTGAAAGCCCGTACGTTTTATGAGCTGACCGATAAAGAGCTGGAATTGCTGTTTGAATTTGCGGGCATGCCCGGCGAAAAACCGGCGGCTACCGCCAAACCCGAATCTAAATCCCATAAGCCTGGAAAACGTTAACAGCGCGGGCCGGGATTTTCCGGCCCTGCTGCCGTTGATTTATTTGGCCTGAACCACTTGGTTTCTGCCGCTGTTTTTAGCGGCATACATGGCCCCATCAGCCCGCTTGATAAAAGACTCTATGGTATCGTCGGCACGCAAAGTGCTGACCCCAAGGCTTGCAGTGACTTTGATAGTTTCCATGCCGTAGGCTATGGTATGACTCTCAATTGAAGCGCGAATCCGTTCTGCCAGCAATGCAGCGCCGTAAGCGTCTGCGTCGCTTAATAAAATCACGAACTCTTCGCCTCCGTAACGGAAAACAATGTCGCTGTCTCTTAGGCTCTCTTTAATCCATTTTGCGCAAAAGGCCAGGGTGATGTCGCCGCAATCGTGGCCGTAGGTATCATTGATGGCTTTAAAATGATCAATGTCAAAGAAAATGACCGATAAGTGTTTGCCATTGCGCCCGGCAAGACTCATTTCCCGGCTAATGGAATCGTTAAACGAAGCCCTGTTATGGGTTTGCGTAAGCGGATCCGTATAGGCCATTTTTAAAGCCTGATGAAACAAGGTTGCATTTTTCAACGGATAAATCAAACAGCAAAGCAGCGTTTCCAATAATTGGAGATCGGCATCGCTGAATCTATGGTTGCGCATCAGCTTTAGTTCGCCAAGCTGTTGCTGTTCGACTTTAAGTGCGTAGTTGCAGGAATGCCGTGTAAAAACCCCGCTTTTTGCCTCCAACCCAAATTCCGTATTGATATAAATATAAGCGCTATGCGGAATCTTATTGGCGATTTTACTGCTGAAAATCGAGATCAACTCATTAAATTCCAAAGTCGTCTGCAAGGCGCTGCTGATGTCATAATTATGAAGGTTAACAGCTTTCGTTGCTTCGAAAGTGTTATTGCTGATAATCGCTAAGTTTGCTGATTTTTCTACCATGGCCGCTTCCTTCGTGGATTGAAACTATTACGTTGCAATAACTAAAGCGAAGTTCATGCCACTATTTAAAAAACATATAATAGTCAGCACATTAAATTAATCATTCTGATTTCCACTTGCGCCATGACAGAAAACCGATACTGCAAAGTGGCAAGGGATTGCCGCCGTACTATCAATTGCCGGGAAAAATCGGCATGGCGAGCGTGTTTTTGCCTTTAGTCGCAAAAAGGTAAGATCGAGCCTGACTTGGATTCTGCTTTTTAAGTGTTTTTTAAGCGCGCCGGACTTAATTGTCAGTCATAACTATGGTATTGAAAGGCGCTTTTCATGTAAAATGCGGGCAGTTATACTGAAACTTGCGGTGGAGTAGCGCGGAGTTTTGTGATTACTGATGGTGCCGAGGAGAGGATTTGAACCTCCACGGGGTTGCCCCCACCAGCACCTGAAGCTGGCGTGTCTACCAATTTCACCACCTCGGCAGAGGCTAGCTGTAAAAGCTAAAGTGAGCGCGCACTATACCCACCCCCTTTGGTTTTGTCAATTACGCGAAAAATTTTTACTTAAAATTTAAACAACCTCAAGCGGAACGCGATGACGTTTCCTTGAGTCAACCGGGAATGGTTTTTTGCATAAGAACCAAAAACTTTTCTCTTTTAACCCTAATCGATATACTGAGCCTATCCATTTGATGTATGTTTGTTGTATCCCCCTTTATATTTATTATTTAAATGACATTGAAGTCTAAAAAAGACGTTGATTTTAACTCAACAAAAGATCCATATGCTCAGCGCGAAGCTGAGAAATATGAGAACCCCATTCCCAGCCGCGAATTAATTCTGCAATTGATCGAACACGCTGGCAAACCGTTGCGCCGCGAAGAAATCGCCGAAGCGTTTTCCCTTGAAGCCGAAGACCAGTTAGAAGCCCTACGCCGCCGTCTACGGGCCATGGAAAGAGACGGTCAATTATTATTTAATCGGGGCAAAAAATATTGCCTGGTTAATAACGAAGATTTAATTGCCGGCCGCATTATCGGCCATGCGGACGGTTTCGGCTTTATTAAGCCGGATGACGGATCGGATGACCTGTTTTTATCGCCACGGGAAATGAATCCCTTGCTGCACAATGACCGTGCGCTGGTGCGTGTTGCCGGGGTTGACAAAAAGGGTCGCCGCGAAGGTGCGGTTGTCGAAATTCTGCAAAGAAATACTCATCAGGTTGTAGGCCGCCTCTATAAGGAAGACGGCTTTACCTATGTGGTGCCGGACAACAAAAATATAGCCCAAACTATCCTGATTCAAAAAGGCGGCGCAGGCAAGGCTAAGCAAGGACAGATAGTCGTTGCGGAAATTGTCGAGCAACCGACCAAGCTTCACCAGCCTATCGGCCGGATTATCGAGGTCATGGGCGAACATATGGCGCCGGGAATGGAAATCGAAATGGCGATTCGTTCCTACGAGCTACCTAATCAATGGCCTGACGAACTGCTGGAAGAAATCAAGCCGCTTAAAAAAGAAGTGCCTGAATCGGCAAAAGAAAGCCGGGTAGATTTGCGGGAAACGCCCTTAGTCACCATCGATGGCGAAGATGCCCGCGACTTTGACGATGCCGTTTATTGCCAGAAAACGCCCAAAGGCTGGAAACTGTTGGTGGCGATCGCCGATGTCTCGCATTATGTGCAGATTAATTCGGAATTGGACAAGGAAGCCCAAAAACGTAGCACCTCGGTGTATTTCCCTGAACAGGTCATCCCGATGTTGCCGGAGATTTTGTCCAATGGACTGTGCTCGCTTAATCCCCAAGTAGATCGGCTGTGCATGGTCTGCGAACTGTTTATTAATGAGCAAGGCCAAGTTACCCGGTCACGCTTTTTTGACGCGGTGATGAGTTCTCATGCCCGGTTGACCTATACCGAAGTTGCACAAATGCTGGTCGATGGCGACAAGGCCTTAGCCGAGAAATATAAGGCTTTGATGCCGCATTTGCAGGAGTTGTATGCACTGTATAAGGTGATGAGGGTGAGCCGCGAACAGCGCGGCGCGATGGATTTCGACACCCAGGAAACCCGGATTGTGTTCGGCGCAGAGCGTAAAATCGAAAAAATAGTGCCGGTAGTACGCAACGACGCACACAAATTGATCGAAGAATTCATGATTACCGCAAACATGGCGGCGGCGCGTTTTTTGAATAATAAAAAAATGCCCAAGCTGCTGCGGATACACGACGGCCCAAGCGCCGACAAACTGCTTAACCTGAAAACCTTTCTTGGCGAACTGGGCTTGAGCTTAGGCGGCGGCGCAAAACCCACACCGCTGGATTACATGCATCTGATGGAGTCCATTAAAGGCCGGCCTGACGCACATTTGATCCAGACCGTGTTGCTGCGTTCGATGTCGCAGGCCGTCTACAGTCCCGAATTAAAAGGCCATTTCGGTCTGGCGCTGGAGGCTTACGCGCATTTTACCTCGCCGATTCGTCGCTATCCAGATTTACTGGTTCACCGCGCGATCAGGCATTGTTTGCAGGACAAACCGGTGGAAAGCTTTTTCTACGGCGTTCCCGACATGGTTGTATTGGGCGAGCAATGCTCAGCCCATGAGCGCCGCGCCGATGAAGCCACGCGTGATGTGGTCAGCTGGCTCAAATGCGAATATATGATGGACAAGGTCGGCGAGGAATTCCCCGGTATTATTTCAGCAGTTACCTCGTTCGGTTTTTTTGTCGAACTTGCAGATATCTATGTTGAGGGCTTGGTTCATATCAGCAATCTGGCGCAGGATTATTTTCACTTCGATGCAACCAGTCACCAGTTAAGAGGCGAGCGCACCGGCATTAATTACCGGCTGGGCGACAGCGTCAAGGTCAGGGTCGCTCGCGTCGACCTGGACGAAAAGAAAATTGATTTTGAACTGGCAAAAAAACAAGCCGCGATGGATACCAAACCTAAAAAAAGACGCCGTAAAAAATGAAATTAAGCAAAATATACGGCATACACTCAGTACAGTCCGCTTTGGATTACTCCCCTAAAAAGATCAATAAAGCCTGGGTTGACGCCCAAAGGCAAGATAAGCGCTTGACGCAGCTGGTCGAGGATTTATTGGACTTGGGCATAGAGCCGGAAAAAATTGACCGGAAAAAACTGGATCGTTTTGCTGAAGGCAACAATCATCAAGGCATTGTTATTGAAGTTGAAATGCCCGGTGAGCTGTCGGAAAGCGACCTGAAGGACGCTGTCTTAACGCTGCCTGGCGTACCTTTGTTCCTGGTACTGGATAATGTCCAGGACCCGCATAATTTCGGCGCCTGTCTTAGAACTGCCGACGCTACCGGCGTGCATGGCGTGATTATCACTAAAGACAATGCCACCGGCATTACCCCGACGGTCTGCAAAGTGGCCAGCGGTGCCGCGGAAACGGTGCCGGTCTATCAGGTAACCAATTTGTCCAGAACCTTGCGCTGGCTCAAAGACCAGGGCATCTGGGTCATGGGCGCAGCGGGCGAAACCACGCAGACCGCCTATCAGACCGATTTCACCGTGCCCTTGGCTTTGGTCGTGGGCGCTGAGGGCAAGGGCTTAAGACGGTTGACCAAGGAGCAATGCGATGTGCTGGTCAAGCTGCCGATGCTGGGCCGGGTAGAAAGCCTTAACCTGTCGGTTGCGACCGGCGTGCTACTTTATGAGACATTGCGTCAGCGATTACTGGCTGTTTAATTAGCACGTCAAACTAATGCAAACACAATCGATACATTCCCTTAAAGGCAGCGGTTTAAGCTGTATTCGCGATGACCGGGTGCTGTTTGAAGAACTGGCTTTTGAATTGGTTTCAGGCCAGGTTTTATTGCTGGAAGGCAAAAACGGCAGCGGCAAGACCTCTCTATTGCGCATTTTATGCGGATTCCGTGAGCCCGATGCAGGCGAAATTAACTGGTGCGGCGAAGCGGTAAAAGACAGTCAGTTTTATGCGCAGATGGCCTATGTCGGCCACTTGGACGGCATTAAAAAGGAACTGACCGTACTGGAAAACTTAAAAATGTCATTGGCCTTAAGCAGCGCCGGACGCTATTCCATTAATGAGGCTTTAGCCAAGGTTCATATGGCGGGCTACGATGATGCCCTCATTCAGACTTTATCCGCAGGCCAAAAAAGACGGCTGTCTTTGGCCCGATTGCTGATTACCGAAAACGTGTTGTGGATTCTGGATGAGCCCTTCACCTCATTGGACAAGCACGGCATTGCGCTTATCGAAACCTTAATGACCGAACATTGCGCCAGCGGCGGAATGATTGTCCTCACCTCGCATCATGACATAGACCTGCCTGATGTCGATGTCCAACGTATTAATTTATCCTGATGTCTTTATCTCATGCATTTTTTGCCGTCATTCGGCGCGATCTGGTTTTGGCTTTACGGCGTAGGTCTGAGATAGCCAATCCACTGCTGTTTTTTATCCTAGTGATAACCTTGTTCCCGTTGGGTATCGGCGCACAGCCGCATTTATTGCAAGCCATTGCGCCGGGCATTATCTGGGTTTCCGCATTGCTCGCGGCGATGCTGTCCCTGGACAGCCTGTTCCGTTCTGATTTTGACGACGGCTCATTGGAACAGATTTTATTAAGTCCACATCCGAACTCAGTGCTGGTGTTGGCTAAAATCATCGCCCACTGGTTGGTGACCGGTTTGCCGTTGTTGATTGTGGCACCGCTGCTGGCGATTTTTCTAGGTATGCCCAATCATTCTTTGGGTATCTTATTGTTGACCTTGCTGCTTGGAACACCGGTATTAAGTTTAATTGGGGCCATCGGCGTTGCGCTGACCGTAGGACTGCGCCGGGGCGGCATGATTTTGTCGCTGCTGGTTTTACCGTTATATGTGCCGGTGTTGATTTTTGCCGGTAATGCAGTACAGATGGCAGGCAGTGGGCTGCCGGTCGATGCACAGATTAATATTTTGATTGCCATTTTATTAATGGCTCTGGTTTTGGCGCCAATGCCCACCGCAGCTGCATTAAAAATGAGTATTAATTGATAATATCTCGTAGAATAATCGTTCATATTATCGACCAGGAATGAATGATGACGGCATCAGCTAAATATTTGTCTGTTTTTGCACCGGCTACTCCGCAACAAAGAAAAGAAAATTTCGACGATTACTGGGAATTCACCCAACACCATGGAGGAGAATTGCTCGAAGCGCAGCAGGATTTAGCTAAAAAACGCGCTCGGCTGAAGCATTTTCAGGATAACCCGGTTAAATTGCGCAAGCCGCTGGTTGATCCAGAAGCGTTTTATCGCAATTATATCGACATGCAGGATGACCCCAAATCGCTTGATCGCATGACACTGATGCTGACCGGCATCTACAAGTTTGCCCGGCATGAATGGGTAGGCATTAAGGGCGCGTGGGATGCGGTGCCTGACATGGCTAATTCGCATACCGTGGAAGATAAAATCAGCCGCGTTCATTTGGCCGAGGAATTTTGCCATGTGCGCCTGTTTGATGAAATGCTCAAAACTTGCGGTTTGGATAAAGTAGAGTGGGTGCCGTTAGGGCCGATTAAAGAAAAAATCTATGAACAATTCCCCAAACTGCCCGGTTTGTTAATGGATACGCCCGCTTTCGTCACTGAGTTGATGGGGGTGACTTTTTACTGTCATTTGCATCGTCTGTTTGATGATGTGCTGGCCGATGAACCGGAAGTATGCGCCCGTTTAAAAGAATTGCTGGATGAAATCACCATTGATGAAGTGGCGCATGTCGGACAGCGAAGAAATTTTATCGGCCCGATAGGCATGAAAGTTTCAAAATGGCTGGTTAAACCTTTTTACACGTTGTTCTTTAATGACATTCCCGAAATCGGGCAATTGTTTGACGTTGAACAGATGATTAAAGACGGCGTCGCTTTCGATTTTAACGAACTGCCTGAGTATATGATTGAACGCAGCTGGATTCCTTCATACTGCAAAGCTTAGAAATACGCTACTGCTATGGAAATAATTCACCAGCTTTAATGTGAGTTGAAATGGAAAATTTCGCAAAAGACTTTGTATCGATTCTGCAATATCTGCTTCCTGGCTTTGTCTCTGCTTGGGTTTTTTATGGTTTAACCTCCTATCCAAAGCCCTCTCAATTTGAACGGGTTGTTCAGGCAATGATTTTTACCTTGTTTACTCAGGCCACTATTAAGATTGTTGAATTTGTCCTGAAATATATCGGTGGTTATTGGTCGGTTGCCAGTTGGAACGAATCATCAAGTTTAATTGGATCAATTATTATTGCGTTGTTTTTTGGTTTGGTATTTTCTTATTTTGCTAATAACGATAAGCTGCATAAATATTTAAGGAGCAAGAAGATAACGCATAAAACGTCATTTACATCTCAATGGTCTGGTGTTTTTCTTAATTCGGAGTCTATAACCTTTGTGGTATTGCATTTTAATGATGAACGGCGGCTATACGGATGGCCTACTGAATGGCCTTCCGCGTCAACCGAAGGACATTTTGTAATTACCGACCCTTCATGGCTGCTTGATAATGGGAAGGAGCAACGTATTACCGGTGTAAAAAATATTCTGGTTAATGTCAATGATGTTAAATGGGTAGAATTTTTAGAGAAAACGTGGGAGAACAATGATGACAGCGAGACAATCCAATTCGCCACCGCCGCTGCCTCCAGCCGGTAACTTAAGAGTGGCTATAGAAAATTATAATCCAGCGCCACCACCCATGGCTGCGCGTCCTGCACCGCCGCCACCTCCACCGCCAAAAAAAGAAGGTTAACTGTCGCGTTTACGCTGGATGGCTAACAATCTTCTTCAGCGTTGGCCTTAAACCTTTTACCTTGAGCCTTTTGCCTTACTTACTATGTTTTTAATCCCAGATCCCATCGTCCGATTCTTTCACCGCATGGCGTCACCGCCGCATTTTTATGCGTTTACCCAGCGCTTAATGCCGTGGCTGGTGGTTATTTTTCTGTTGCTCACAGCCGCAGGTCTATACGGCGGTCTGTATCTTGCGCCAGCCGATTACCAGCAGGGCGATAGCTACCGCATTATCTATATTCATGTGCCCAGCGCCTGGATGTCGTTGTTCATTTATGTGGTCATGGCCGTTGCAGGCGCAATAGGCTTAGTCTGGCGGATCAAACTGGCCGAGATTGTAGCGATCAGCAGCGCGCCGGTAGGGGCAAGCTTTACCTTTATTGCGCTGGTGACAGGCTCCTTATGGGGCAAACCGATGTGGGGGACTTGGTGGGTCTGGGATGCGCGGTTAACATCCGAATTGATATTGCTGTTTTTGTACCTCGGCGTCATCGGACTTTACGGCGCGATAGACGACAAACGCACCGCGTCCAGAGCCGTGGCTATTTTAGCCCTGGTCGGCGTGGTCAATATCCCGATCATTCATTACTCTGTCGAGTGGTGGAATACGTTGCACCAGGGGCCGACGGTGACAAAAATGGACAAGCCGTCGATTCATGTCAGCATGTTGATACCGCTGTTGTTGATGGCAATATCCTTTAAATTTTATTACCTGATCGCGATGTTGCAGCGGGCGCGTACCGAATTGTTAATGCGCGAACGCAATGCGCAATGGGTTAAGGCTATGATCTCGGAGTCAAAATAATGACGATGCAGGAGTTTTTCGCAATGGGCGGCTATGCCTTTTATGTCTGGACCTCTTACGGCCTGACCTTAATCGTGTTGCTTGCCAATATTATTATTCCGGTTGCGCAACGCAAACAGTTTTTACGCGCCTTGGCGCTCAAGCAAAAACGGCAATAATTCATGAAACCAGCCAGAAAACAGCGTTTAATGTTGATCGGCCTGATGGTCATCGGAGCGGGACTTGCCACGGGATTCGCGCTCAAATCCTTCAATGAAAACTTGATGTACTTTTTTTCGACCACCGATGTCGTAGACGGTAAGGCGCCAAAAGACACATTGTTTCGCCTGGGCGGCATGGTCATTAAAGGTTCTGTGGAAAGACCGAATGACGGACTGATGGTGCGCTTTAAACTGACCGATTTCAGCAAAGATGTGACCGTCGAATACACGGGCATCCTGCCGGATTTGTTCAGGGAAGGACAAGGTATCGTTGCGCACGGCAGGTTAAATGAACAGGGTGTTTTTATCGCCGAAGAAGTATTGGCCAAGCATGACGAAAATTACATGCCGCCGGAAGTAAAGGGCAGTTTGAAAAACCAGCCGGCACCAGTTGCAGGCCAATAATCATGATTGCAGAACTGGGACATTTTTCGCTGATTCTGGCCTTATGCATGGCCGTTGTTTTAGGGATGCTGCCGATTATCGGCGCGTCCCGATCCATATCCGGCTGGATTAGCGTCGCAAGGCCTGCTGCATTCGGACAACTGTTATTCATGGTCGTTTCCTACGGCTGCCTGACCTATGGGTTCCTGACCCATGATTTTTCCGTGGCCTATGTCGCCAGGAACTCCAATACCGCATTGCCGGTTTTATATTTGATTTCCGGCGTCTGGGGCGCTCACGAAGGCTCATTACTGCTCTGGGCGCTGGTGTTATCCTGCTGGACAGGCTTGGTGGCGCTGCTCAGCCGCACCATTCCCGAAGCCACCGTCGCCCGCGTTTTAGGCGTGATGGGCTTGGTCTCCATCGGTTTCATCCTGTTTTTATTACTGACTTCCAACCCGTTTGAACGATTGTTCCCCGCCCCGATCGAAGGACGCGACTTGAATCCGTTGCTTCAAGATCCCGGATTGGCGATACATCCGCCGATGCTTTATATGGGCTATGTCGGATTTTCAGTGGCATTCGCTTTTGCGATTGCCGCTTTGCTCGAAGGCCGTCTGGACGCTGCTTGGGCGCGCTGGTCAAGACCTTGGACCAACATTGCCTGGATGTTTTTAACTATCGGCATTGCCTTGGGCAGCTGGTGGGCTTATTACGAGCTGGGCTGGGGCGGCTGGTGGTTTTGGGACCCGGTCGAAAACGCCTCATTCATGCCTTGGCTGGTCGGCACTGCCTTGATTCATTCGTTGGCCGCCACCGAAAAACGCGGCGTGTTTAAAACCTGGACGGTATTGCTGGCGATTTTTGCTTTTTCGTTAAGCCTGCTGGGTACATTTCTGGTGCGTTCCGGCGTATTGACCTCGGTGCATGCATTTGCCAGCGACCCTGCCAGAGGTTTGTTCATCCTGGTATTTCTGGCCGTTGTGGTAGGCGGCTCGTTATTGCTGTATGCAATCAGAGCGCCGTACGTCAAAAACAGCGCGACCTTCGAGCTGGTGTCCAAAGAGTCGGCAATACTGCTGAACAACGTGCTGCTCGTGGTGACCGCTTCCAGTATTTTGCTGGGCACGCTGTATCCCTTGGTGATTGACGCGTTGGGACTGGGCAAGATTTCTGTCGGCCCCCCTTACTTTAATGCCGTATTCATTCCGCTAATGGCACCTTTGGCTATTGCTGTGGGCTTGGGCATGTTGTTGCGCTGGAAAAGAGACAATATCAATGTTATTGCATTGAAGGTGCGCTGGGTTGTTTTGGCTTGCTTTGCGGGCGGCTTGCTGATTCCGTTGGTCATGCCGTTTTACTCCTGGGGCGCTGTATTGGGCTTAACGCTGGCATTGTGGACGATTGCGATGACCGCCCAGTCTTTTATTGACCGCATGGGGCCGCAGGGATTCTCATGGCAACGGCTGCAAAGCGTCCCGGCCGGATTTTACGGCATGACTATCGCGCATTTAGGCATCGCCGTATTCGTGATCGGCATTACCCTGACCTCGGTTTACAGCGTCGAAAAAGATGTCCGCATGGCGCCCGACGACAAGCTGGATATGTCCGGCTATATCTTTGAGTTCCACGGAGTAAAACAAACTCAAGGGCCTAACTATGTTGCCGAACAGGCTTTTGTGACCGTCAGTTACGAAGGCAAACAAGTCGCCAAACTGGAACCGCAAAAACGGGTATATCGGGTGCAAAAAATGCCGATGACCGAAGCCGCTATCGATGCCGGATTGTTCCGGGACTTGTTCGTCGCGATAGGCGAGCCGCTGGGTAATCAGGGCGCATGGAGCCTTAGGATTTATTACAAATCGTTCATTCGCTGGATTTGGCTGGGCGCATTGTTCATGGCGGCGGGCGGCTTGTGTGCGGCTTGTGATAGGCGGTATCGTATTGCAAAATAGTTTAAATACTATCACCACGAAGACACGAAGTTTTTATATCTTCGGGGTGAATCCATGTGTAAACCTAAATAAATATAATGCTTAAATACATCCTCCCTTTACTATTATTCATCGTTTTGGCGGTATTTCTGGCGCTGGGCTTAAACCTCCATCCCAATGAGATTCCGTCACCGTTGATCAACAAACCGGCTCCCGCATTTTCAGCGCCCAAGCTTCAAGCGCCTGCGGAAAAATTATCCCCGGCCGATTTAAAAGGCAAAGTCTGGCTGTTTAATGTGTGGGCGTCTTGGTGCGCTTCGTGCCGTTCCGAGCATCCGGTACTCAATCAATTCGCCCAAGCCAAAGCCGCCATTATCGTCGGCTTGAATTACAAGGATGAGCCGGAAGCCGCCTTAGGCTGGCTCGCGCAATTGGGCAACCCTTACGACGTCAGCATCATGGATCAGGACGGACGCATCGGCATCGATTGGGGCGTTTACGGTGTGCCGGAAACCTTCGTTGTCGATAAACAAGGCGTGATTAGGTACAAGCATACCGGACCCGTTACGCCTGAAGATGTGCAGCAAACTTTCCTGCCTTTGATCGCCAAATTACAGGCTGAAAATTAATGAAGCATTTATCTATTATTTTTCTGCTGGCGCTGTCCGGCATAGTTGGCGCCGGTGTCGAATATCGGGAATTTGCCAACCCTGAGCAACAAGCCGCATACGAAAACCTGACCTCGGAACTGCGCTGTCTGGTTTGCCAAAATCAGACCATCGCCGACTCCAATGCGGAACTAGCCGCAGATTTACGCAGACAAGTGTACGAAATGCTGCAACAAGGCAAATCAAAGCAGGACATCGCCCAATTTATGACGGATCGATACGGCGATTTCGTTTTATACAATCCGCCGTTTAAGCTCAAAACCGGCCTGCTGTGGATAGGGCCGGTGGTGTTCTTATTAATCGGTTTGGTCGCGGTATTTTTATTCGCCCGACGCAAAAAAAACGCAGCAAATATTGAAATCAGCGCTGAAAAACAGCAAAAAATCCGCAGCTTATTGGAAGAAGGTGACCAGTCTTGAATATGCTATTTTTGCTTATCGTCGGCGTAATGATCTTAAGCGCTTTTCTGATTGTGCTGCCGCCGTTGTGGAAATCCCCCCCCAGCCCCCCTTTGCCAAAGGGGGGAGCAGGAGCCACCAATACACAAGAAGGGGGAGCAGACGTCCCCCCCCCTTTGAAAAAGGGGGGTCGGGGGGGATTTGCAGATCAGGATCAGCGCAATATCGCTATTGCCCGGCAGCGGCTGGCCGAGCTGAAAGAGCAACTGCAAACAGGCGCATTGAGCCAGGCGCTTTATGACGAGCAACTGGCCGAGCTTGAGCTGGCTTTAAGCGATGACCTTGATATACAGAGCCAGGTCAAAGCGTCATCGTCACAAGGCCGGTGGATGGCGTCCGTGCTGATTGTTGCGATACCTTTACTCGCGGGTTCGCTTTATTGGGGATTAGGCAACTATCAGTCATTAAGCCAAGTTGAACAAGCTGCGGCAACGCCCGAGCAGGAACAAATTAGCGTCATGGTTGCAGGATTAGCCGAGCGCCTGCAAAAGCAGCCGGACGATGCGCTGGGCTGGACGATGCTTGGACGGTCCTACAAATATTTGCAGCAAAACGATAAAGCAGTCGTAGCCTTTGAACACGCCTACAAGCTAATAGGCGATCAGCCTGAGATCATGCTGCTTTACGCCGATTCCTTGGCCTTTGTTAACGACCAACAACTGGCTGGGAAACCTGCGGAGCTGGTGTTTAAAGCCTTGGCAATAGAGCCCGATAATGTGACCGGCCTGTGGCTGGGCGGCATGGCAAAAGCCCAAACAGGCGATTTTGCAGCGGCGATGGATTTGTGGAAAAAACTTGAAGCGTTACTGCCGTCCGGCTCGGAAGCCCTGCAGGAAATACAAGACCTGATGGCTAAGCTTTCGACCCAGATACCGGAAGGCACTACGCAAGCGGAAACAAAACCCGCCGAAACCCAAAACATTGAAGTCCAGGTCAGTTTAGCACCGGAGCTGCAAAAATCGGCCAGTCCTGGCGATACCGTTTTTATTTATGCTCTGGCCTTATCCGGCCCCAAAATGCCGCTGGCTATCGTGCGCAAGCAGGTTTCCGAGTTGCCGTTAACCGTTAACCTGACCGATGCGATGGCGATGACGCCGGCCATGAAATTATCAAGTTTTGAGCAAGTCAAACTGCTGGCGCGCATTTCCAAATCCGGCAATGCGATGCAGCAGCCGGGCGACTTGATCGGCGTTATCGAGCAGGTTAAAAGTTCTGATAAAGAGTCCCATAAAATAGTCATCAACAGATTAATAAAATGATGGATCAATCTATAAAATTCGATTTGGGCCTTATCAACCGTTACGATAAGGCCGGTCCCCGTTATACCTCTTACCCGACCGCATTGGAGCTGCACGAAGGCTTCGGCGACCAAGAATACCGGCAGCACATTGCAAAATCCAATGCCGCAGGCGGCCCGCTGTCGCTGTATTTCCATATCCCGTTTTGCGATACCGTCTGTTTTTATTGCGCCTGCAATAAAATCGTCACCAAAAACCGCAAACATGCGGAACCGTACCTGGCGAACCTGTGCAAGGAAATTGCGATGCAGGGCGATTTGTTCGACTCCAGCCGAGTCGTCAATCAGCTGCACTGGGGAGGGGGCACGCCGACTTTTTTAAGTTACGAGCAGATGAAAACCCTGATGGCGGCAACCCGCGAGCATTTTCACTTAAGGGACGACGATAAGGGCGAATATTCGATAGAAGTCGACCCTCGGGAGACCAACGGCCAGACCATGAAACATCTGCGCGAACTGGGTTTTAACCGGGTCAGTTTAGGTCTACAGGATTTTGATCCGGCCGTGCAAAAAGCCGTCAACCGCCTGCAAAGCGAAGAGCAGACGTTCAGCGTTTTAGAAGCCGCCCGCGCCGAAGGATTCCGCTCAACCAATATCGATTTGATCTACGGCTTGCCGCTGCAAACGGTGGAAACCTTTGCCCTTACGCTGGACAAAATCCTGGCCGTTTCGCCGGATCGTTTCTCGATCTTCAACTACGCGCACATGCCGGCACGGTTTAAAACCCAGCGCCAGATCAACGATGCCGATATGCCGACGCCCGACGTCAAACTGGCTATTTTGCAGATGGTGGGCCAACGGCTGACCGAAGCCGGTTATGTCTATATCGGCATGGATCATTTCGCCAAACCCGACGACGAACTCGCCGTCGCGCAGCGCGAGGGGCATTTGTACCGCAACTTCCAGGGCTACTCCACGCATTCGGATTGCGATCTGGTGGGCTTGGGCATTACCTCGATCGGCAGGGTGGGCGATGCCTACATCCAGAATGTCAAAGAGCTGGACGAGTACGAGCAACTGATCAGCCAAAACAAATTGCCGGTATTTAAAGGCGTCGAGCTGGATGACGACGACAAACTGCGCCGCGCCGTGATCACCCAGCTGATCTGCCATTTCGATTTGAGCTTTGCCGCTATCGAACAGCAATTCAACATTAACTTTCGCGATTACTTTGCCAAAGAAATTGAGTCATTAGCACCCATGCAAGCCGACGGTTTGCTGGTTTTGCCAGCGGAAGGCGTCAAGGTGTTGTCCGCAGGCCGTTTATTGATCCGCAACATCTGCATGGTATTCGACAAATATCTGGCGCAAAAACAACAGCAGTTCTCAAAAGTGATCTAAGCCGCCTTATGAACGATGACCGAATAATCGAATTGGAAATAAAAACAGCTTATCAGGAAGATTTGCTGCAAGCCTTGAATAAAATAGTCGCCGGGCAACAACAACAGATAGACCGCTTGGAAGCCACGTGCAGAATGCTCAACGAACGCATTAAAAGCCTGTCTATTGAGAGCAGTACGAGCGAAAACATTGATGAAGTGCCGCCGCATTATTAATGCGCTACACAGAATCATAGCCATAACCGAATCAGCTACAAACAGCGTCAAAAATTCAGCCATAACAATAGAATGAAACAGACCATTCTCGTACGCCAACCTAGCGACTTAACGGTTGCCTGGGCTCAGCAAGTTGTTGATAAGCACGATGCCAACACTGTCGTTGCCAAGGTGGATATTGTTGGTATTGACGTGGGCACGACAACGCGGGTTTGCGTCGCTGTCGAACATAATGGCCCGAACACGCTGCCGAACAGATGGTTTGTAAAACTGCCGTCATTGTCATGGCGGGCAAGGATGATTACGTCGTTGCCGCGACTGCTACAGACCGAAGTGCGTTTCTATAATGAATTGGCAAAGACCGTTCCCCTTAGCATACCTATTTGCCTGGCGGCGCAAAGCCGGTTTGGCCGCGGATCGACACTGGTGCTGGCCGATATTGCCGAATTCGATGGCGTCCCCAGTGCCGCCAGCGATACATTGACATTTGAACAAGCGTCTTTGGTTGTTGAACAACTTGCCTGTAGTCATGCCCGGTTTTGGGATAATGTGAATATTGACCCGAATTATCGTTGGCTGGCGGGACCTGTTCGGCGTTTGGAAGACTCCCTGGGCACGGCCTTGGCGGTGCCCTTAATGAGACGCGGCTTGCAACTGGCCGGAGAACTTGTACCCCCCATCCTGCATGCCCCCGGCATTCATTATGCGCGGGAGCGTCGATCAGCGATGCGCTTCCTTTCCGACGCCCCGCAAACGCTGGTTCATCATGACTGCCATCCCGGTAATTTATTCTGGAACGAGAAAAGATCCAGGGTTGGCTTTCTGGACTGGCAACTGGTTCGTATCGGCGAGGGCGTCAGCGATGTGGCTTATTTTCTGGCTACCGCGCTCAGTCCTGAAACGCGAAGACTTCATGAGGCGGATCTGCTTATCAAATATGCTCAAACGCTGGCGGATAATGGGGTGGCAAAGATTGATGATGCCCAGTTGGCTCAGCGCTACCGTGCCCATCTTGTTTATGCTTTCGAAGCCATGATCGTCACGCTGGCGGTGGGCGGCATGATGAATTTGGACTGCAATTTGGAGCTGATCCGGCGAACGGCAGCAGCTGTGGAGGATCTTGACGCCTTCTCCGTCCTGCCGATATAGCGGCTTATGTGTCCCCTCTCCGACTCTTAACAGTTATAACATTCTATTTCGGACGGACACCTTCCTGCACCCGCATTTGATGCTAGCCATCGTATTTTCCAGTCAATTGCAGCAACACAAAAACCGCCCCCGTCCCGCCGTCTTTAGGCGGCGCGGAGCAAAAAGCCTGGACATCCTGGTGCTGCCTGAGCCATAGGTTGAGGTTGTTTTTGAGTACGGGATGGTTGCCTTCCGAACGATAGCCTTTGCCGTGGACGACATGTACGCAGCGGCAGCCGTCTTCTACACTGCTATGTAAAAAATGCAACAGCTGCCGTTTTGCTTCAACGCTGTTCAGCCCGTGCAGATCAATTTCCGCATCCACACCAAACTGCCCTTTGCGCAGTTTTTTCAGCACATTATGTTGCAGCCCAGGCGCTGTATAACTTACCGAGTCTTCAATACCCAGTTTTTCAACATCCGGATCAGCCGTAGCGTTTAAATGTTCCTCCACGTTCACGGCTTGTGCCTTAGGATAGGGCTTGGGTTTTCTGCCCTCTGTTAACGCCACTTTATCGCTTTTTACGGCATGTACTTTGCCGATAGTTTGACGGAACAAATCACTGTCTTCTGGAGTAAGGTTTTTTTTTGCCATGAAAGCTGATTTTGTTGTGTATTGTTGCTAATATGGTTGATTTTATAGCTTAATCCGCTTCAGGGCGATTAATAATACTGGGAACCTCGGTTGAGGATATTTAATGATATGATTCCAACATTTTTTTCATGATTTACCGTTACACCCGATTGATGATTGCCCCTCCCTCACCCAACCGAGGTTTTTAGGATAATGCATATTTTGTTGAGTAATGACGACGGCTATTTGGCCGAAGGTCTTATTGCATTAGCCGATGCGTTGCGTGAGCACGCCGATATCTCGGTGGTGGCACCGGATAGAAACCGCAGTGCGGCGAGCAACTCTTTAACATTGGAAATGCCGTTGCGCGCTTATGAAGCGGACAACGGCTTTATTAAAGTTGACGGCACGCCCACCGATTGCGTGCATTTAGCAATAACCGGTTTGCTGAGCTCTGAGCCGGACATGGTTTTTGCCGGGATTAATCACGGTTCTAATTTAGGCGATGATGTGCTGTATTCGGGTACCGTTGCGGCGGCAACCGAGGGGCGTTTTTTAGGTTTGCCGGCCATCGCTATTTCGTTGGCGGGCAGTAATCCCAGCCATTTTGAAACTGCGGCGCATGTCGCAGTAACGCTGTTGCGGCAATTGGTTAGCCATCCGTTGCCGCAAGATACGATCCTTAATGTCAATGTGCCGGATGTCGCTATAACGGACTTGAAGGGCTATCAGGCAACACGGCTGGGCCAGCGGCATAAGTCGGAGCCGGTCATCAAGAGCGAGGATCCTCGCGGACGCATTATTTATTGGGTAGGGCCACCAGGGGCAGAACAAGACGCAGGCCCCGGCACCGATTTTTATGCCATTAATGCCGGTTTCGTATCGGTTACGCCGTTGCAACTGGACTTGACTTGGTATGATCGGATCAATGATTTAAAGACGTGGCTGCCCAAGGAGCATGATTTATGATTCAGAGCCTGCAAGGAATAGGCATGACCTCTTCGCGCACCCGCGAGCGGATGATCAACCGGTTAATAGAACAAGGCATCCGCAACAATAAGGTTCTGGATGTCATACGTAATACGCCCCGGCATATTTTTATGGACGAGGCTTTGGCCAGCCGGGCTTATGAAGATACGGCCCTGCCGATAGGTTACAACCAGACAATCTCCCAGCCTTATATCGTCGCAAAAATGACCGAGTTATTGCTGGCGTCATCGAATCGATTAACCAAGGTATTGGAAATAGGTACCGGCTGCGGCTACCAGACGGCAATCTTGGCGCAGCTGACCGACCATGTCTATTCCGTTGAAAGAATCGCGCCGTTGCAAAAAAAAGCTAAAGACCGGCTATGGGATTTGAAGCTTAAGAATGTCAGCTATAAGCATAGTGACGGAGGCTGGGGATGGCAGGATTATGCGCCGTATGATGGTATTTTGGTGGCTGCCGCACCGCCTGAAATACCGGAGATGCTATTACAACAAATGGCTGTCGGCGCCGTGATGGTTATCCCGATCGGCAAAGGCGGCAGCCAACAGCTACAGCGGATCACACGTTTAGAAAACAGCTATGAAGTTGAAAAACTGGAACCGGTTGTTTTTGTCCCTTTCCAATCAGGAAGGAAGTAAACCTGTTGCAAAGATGGACAGGGGAACCCTGCATGTATTGCTTCGAGTCAGCCTAATACGTTTAGTATTTTAAATGGGACCGATACTAGCTGGCTAGCGTACAAAATTGCCTCTAATTGGAATTTTTCTTTTTTTGCATCACAGCCAGATATGATGTGTCATTTTGCAACAGGATCCGCAATTATATGATTTTCTGTGTGGTGATTTAAGGTTAATATCCGCCCTATGAAACTAAATTTTGACTCAAAAAAGATTCTGGTAATCGAGGATCAGGCGATCATACGAGAAACCATTAAACACATACTGTATTCGCTGGGTGCGCGGCACATCGTTGAAGCGGGAACGGGTATTAATGGAATCGTTGAGATGAGGCGCCTTCACTTTGATATAGTCCTCTGCGATTATAACCTTGGCGACGGGAAAAACGGCCAGCAGGTTTTGGAAGAAGCAAAACATTTTAAACTACTGCCGTTTAACGCCATTTTTATAATGATTACCGTTGAACACAGCAAGAACATGGTGCTTAGCGCCCTCGACTGCAAACCGGATGATTACCTGATAAAACCCTTCAACCGGATACAACTGTCAACCCGGATCGAACGATGTATCTCCCGCAAGACCTATCTTTCCAGCGTTGAACGCGAAATTGATATGGGCAATATTTACCAGGCGATACAAAATTGTGAAAAGCTGCTTCAGCAAAGCGATAAAAATACCCACTTGCATGTATTAAAAATACGCGCCGAATTGGCAATTCAGATCAGCGACTTCAAGGTGGCCCAAAGAATTTACCAGGAAATACTGCAAGAAAGAGACATTCCTTGGGCAAGATTGGGCTTGATTACTATCGTCTTTTTGGAAGGCCATTACGAGCAGGCTGTTGAATCGCTACTTCAGTTTATCGATCAATATCCAATGATGCTGGAAGCTTATGATTGGCTGGCAAAGTCGTATGCCGCTCTGGGTAACGATGAGAAAGCGTTAACCGCGCTTAATCAGGCGATTGATCTTTCACCTCAAGCCATATTAAGGCAGCAACGACTGGGCATGATGGCCGACAAAGCTGAAAATAATGAAATTGCGAAAAAAGCCTATAAAGCCGCAGTTCATTTGGGCAAACATTCGGTGCATGGATCATCCAGCGATTTTTCAGGTTTGGCTAAAGCCTACTTAAAGTCGAATTCAGCCGATGACGCGTTAAAAGTGTTGAACGATATGAATAAGTTTTTCTTAAATGATCCCGATTCCAGAGTCAGGGCGGCAATATTGGAAATCGAGATTCAAAAAGCTAAAAATAACGGGGTGGTGACGGAAAAACCTTATGAAAAAGCCTTTAAGCTAAACGAGCAATTTGGCAAGCAAATATCCAGGGAACTGCGTCTGGAAATGGCAAAGATAGGTCATCTGAGCGGAGCCAGCGAGCTTACCGATGAGATTCTTGCAGATTTGGTTAAAACCAATATTGATGACAAACATTTTATCGATGACATCGAAAAAATGTGCAACACCTTTATCGGCGAAACTTATGCGGCAAATTTGATCAACCGGATAAAACAGGAATTAATCGACATTAACAATACGGGCGTCAACTTATTCAAGGAAGGCAGGATTGAAGATGCTCTCGCAGTTTTTGGCAATACCATCGAAAAAATGCCTAGCAACCGGACTGTCACTTTAAATATGCTGAGAGTCATTATCCATGATCTTAAAACATCCCGGCCCGATCCTGAAAAAACTATGCATGCTCAAAACTGTATCAATAAGGCTATTCAAATAGGCATCCCCCACGATCAAATCGGCAGCATCCAAATGGAACTGGATAAAATCAAGTACTCACACATCACTTAAAAACAGCCGCTTACAAGCCGCCTCTCGGTGAACTTTGCGAGTCGTGGTTTTTTGAGGTGGGAAATAACTGCACGTATTTTTTGCTGATTGCAGTTATTACTGCAATAACCAGAATGTGCTTAATTTTGATAATTTACTGATGGACAGGTGCAGCCGGGCAGCTTATCTGCCCGGCGTACCTTTATAGCTTACTTCTTTTTGTTGCGTTCGTTCACTTCTTTGATAACTTCTTCAGCCACGTTTTTCGGGCACGGCAAATAGTGCGAGAATTCCATGGAGAACTGACCGCGACCGGAGGTCATGGTACGCAAGTCACCAATGTAACCGAACATTTCACTCAGCGGCACATCAGACTTGATACGAACACCGGTTACACCAGCGTCCTGAGACTTAATCATGCCGCGGCGACGGTTAAGGTCACCGATAACATCACCCACATGATCGGCTGGCGTGAAAGTATCGACTTTCATGATAGGCTCGATCAATTGAGGACCCGCTTTCGGGATCGATTGACGGAACGCCGCTTTCGCTGCAATTTCAAACGCAATCGCAGACGAGTCAACCGCGTGGAACGCACCGTCAGTCAAGATAACTTTAAAGTCCAAGCAAGGGAAGCCGGCCAGAACGCCTTTATCCAACATGCTCTTAAAGCCTTTTTCAACTGCAGGCCAGTATTCGCGCGGCACGTTACCGCCGGTAACTGCTGATTCGAACACAAAACCGCTGCCTGGCTCGCCCGGCTCGATAATGTAGTTGATCTTGCCGTATTGGCCTGAACCGCCTGATTGCTTCTTGTGAGTATATTCGTCTTCAACCGATTTGGTGATGGTTTCGCGGTAGGCCACTTGGGGTTTACCGACGATAACGTCAACGCCGTGAGTACGTCTTAAGATGTCGACTTTAATATCAAGATGCAGTTCGCCCATACCTTTAAGGATGGTTTCGCCGCTGTCTTCATCAGTTTCAACGTGGAAAGACGGATCTTCCTGAATCATTTTGCCCAGCGCGATACCCATTTTTTCGGAAGCCGCTTTGTCTTTCGGTGAAATCGCTAATGAAATAACGGGATCAGGGAAGACCATAGGTTCCAATGTTGCAGGGAACTTTGGATCGCACAGTGTGTGACCGGTTTGCACGTTCTTCATACCCAATACGGCAACAATATCGCCAGCTTGAGCTGAATCAAGTTCGTTACGGGTGTCGGCGTGCATTTCCACAATACGGCCGATACGCTCGGTTTTGCCGGTGAAGGTATTCAGTACCGAAGTACCTTTTTCCAGTCTGCCGGAGTAGATACGCAGGAATGTCAACGCGCCAAAACGGTCGTCCATAATCTTAAATGCCAAAGCGCGTAGCGGTTTGTCGGCATCAACGATAGCAAAAGTGCCTGTTGGGTTACCTTCCAAGTCAACTTCAGGCTGTGGTTTAACTTCGGTCGGGCAAGGCAGGTAATCGATAACAGCATCAAGCACCAACTGTACGCCTTTGTTTTTGAAAGACGAACCGCAGTAAGTCGGGAAGAAATCCAAATTAATGGTGCCTTTGCGGATGCAACGCTTGATGGTGTCAATATCGGGTTCTTCACCTTCCAGGTATTTTTCCATGACATCGTCATACTGATCGGCAACTTGGTCGATCATTTTCTCGCGCCACTTTTGAGCATCAGCCACCATATCGGCAGGAATGTCTTTGATTTCGTAGTTCATTGGGTCGCCGGAATCGTCCCAGATCCAGGCTTTTTGGGTCAACAGGTCAACGACGCCTGAAAATTGGTCTTCAGTGCCGATAGGCAAGGTCATAACCAATGGCACAGCGCCGAGCACTTCTTCAACTTGTTTAACTACGCGGTAGAAGTCAGCGCCGATACGGTCCAACTTGTTGATATAGATAACCCGCGATACTTCGGAATCGTTGGCATAACGCCAGTTGGTTTCCGATTGAGGCTCTACGCCGCCTGAACCGCAGAAAACGCCGATACCGCCGTCAAGAACTTTCAGCGAACGGTAAACTTCAATAGTAAAGTCAACGTGCCCCGGTGTGTCGATGATATTGAAACGATGGTCTTTCCAAAAACAGGTTGTCGCAGCAGACTGAATGGTGATGCCACGTTCTTGCTCCTGTTCCATGAAGTCTGTGGTTGCCGCGCCATCGTGTACTTCGCCGATTTTGTGGATTTTACCGGTAAGTTTCAAAATCCGCTCGGTAGTCGTTGTTTTACCGGCATCGACGTGAGCGAAGATGCCAATGTTTCTGTAATGCGCTAAATCTGTCATGTTTTTACTCTAAAGTTGGGCATAAAAAACTTTTTTTGGTGACTGCTACGTAGGATGTGTTGACGCAATAAAACGCATCTTAATTCTCATCGCGAATGATGCGCATTGTGCCTTTGCGCATCCTACGAACTCGTACCGGGGCGGTGGGCTACAGACCATACCGGCAGTCACACAACCTAAGACCGCCGCGGCGGGGTAGCCATCGGAGCGAATGAAATGCGTCGGATACGGGTAAATAGCTCAAAGCCGAGTGAGGTGCATTTATTTGAGCCACCATCGCTGCTCACTCGTCCAGCTTCGAAAGCCCGCTATTTTAACCTAAAAAACTTTGTAAAAACATAGAAATCCATATGTTATGTTGCATTAACACAAAAATGAACCTATCCGTTTAGTCATTTGCTGTAGACATATTGAATCGGGACAAGTCTGGAACCTTGACGATACAGTCTTAAGCATTTTTAGGAACATAAATGCGGACTGCGCAATCTGTCTGTATTTTGCTGTATAACCCTAATGTTTTTTGGCATTGTCTGCTGGCATATGAATAAGGCGCATGAACGGGCGGCACTGATTGTCATGCTTGTCCTTGAAAAACAGCGCATAAAGACATAAAGACTGACCTGTCAGCAAACCACCGTAAAACAGCTATATTTAATGACACGTTATTGTAGAATATCCGACTGAAGACGGGGGACTCCAAATTATGATTGTCGCTGATATTATGACCGCTAACCCGGTTACGATTAACATGGACACCGAGCTATCGTTGATCAAGGAAATTTTTGACCACGTTTACTTTCATCATCTGCTGGTTGAAGATGCTTCGGACAACACTTTTGCCGGGGTCATTTCGGATCGTGATTTATTGAAAGCAATAAGCCCTTATATTCACACGGCCGCAGAAACTTTACGCGATAAAGAAACGTTAACAAAACGCGCCCATCAGATCATGTCACGTCAGGTTGATACCGTAACGCCTGCCACAGATTGCAATATCGCCGTACAAAAAATGTTGGATGCGGACATATCCTGCCTGCCGGTTGTCGGTGACGACAAGGTTATTCTGGGTATCGTTACCTGGAAAGATTTCTTAAAAAACTATTTAAATCAACAATCGCCCCCAAAACTATAAATATCTTAAATATGAAACATGATTAACGTAATAACCGGAACTCGTAAGAAAAGTAACAAAATCGCCTTTGTCGGCACGAGTCAATGTCGCTCGTCTTGGCAAAGGGACATTAATGCATGCCGGTAAAAAACAAATGACATCTCAGAACGACCCACTAAGCCTCAGTATAATAGACATAGATGAGCTGGAAATAATCCCCCCAAGAATCATAGCCGAGCCTCTTACGCTTAATGGCTGGACACATGTACTGTGTAATGAAGAGATGCCGATATTCTCCAATACGGCGCTAAGCATCCATGATATTTTGAGCGACGACAGAAAAGGCGCTATGGAGCTGGCCTCTGTTATTTTGCAGGATCCGAACCTGACCGTTAAATTACTAAAAATCAGCAACACGCCCCATTACAACCCAACGCGCCAAAAAATGGTGACGGTGTCCCGTGCCATTATTCTGATCGGCTCCGAGGTGATCCGTGAATTAACATTGGTTTGCTCCTTTTTTGAATCTATTTTATCCGCGGTTAACAAAAAGCAGGCCAATGAAGAAATAGCCCAAGCCATTCATGCTGCGGTACACGCAAAGTCGATAGCAATGGCGGCCAACGACAACTCACCGGAAGAGGTCTTTATTGCCACGTTACTTAATCATATTGGCAGTATTTCATTTTGGTGTTTTTGCGGTGACCAGGGCGAGCGCATTCAAATGCTGATAAAAACCGGTAATTACAGCCACGAAGAAGCGGAGAAAAAAGTGCTGGGCTTTAAATTAACCGATCTGGGCGCCGCTTTAAGTAAAGCTTGGAAACTAGGCAGTCTGGTTGAAGAATCGATCAAGCCCAAGGCATTGTCCAAAAACCCCAGAGTAGAATTGGTCCATTTAGGCTATGAAATAACCGAGGCGTTAAAAGAAGGTACCGGCTCAAAAAAATATGAGACTTGCGTCAGAAAGATCGAAGCACTTACCAAGCAATCCAAAAAAGCTATCAACGATAAACTTCAAAATAATATCGCCACTGCGGCCGATATAGCCCACCAATTTGGAGCCACTGACGCCGCCAACATCCTTCAAAGCGGACTAAATCAGGTTGTCCCCTTGGAAGAAACACCTGTCATTGACAAGAAAGAACTACAAGTTCAAATTTCACAGGATATAGCATCAATACTAAGCGACCAGTTTGACATTAACCTGCTGTTGGAAACGGTGCTTGAGGGGATTCATCGGAGCATTGGCATGGACCGAACTATTTTTTCTCTGTTAGTTGGCGATAAAAAGTCCCTTAAAGAAAAGTTGTCCTTGGGCTGGCGCAAAGAAATGTATGAGCAAAAAATCATTTTCAATATCTCGGAAATACCGCACAACCTTTTTTTCCACGCCTTGTCCAGCACCCAGGCTTCTTGGGTTAAACCCTCAGAAAATGCCAGTTTATACGGACTCCAAGATATCAGCGTAATTGGGAAAAGCGAATGTTTTATGATGCCGATATTCTCCAACAAGATACCGATCGGTTTAATTTATGCCGATCGCGGACTGAGTGACCGACCGTTGACCGAAGAGAATTTTAACGCCTTTAAATATTTCACCCAGCAGACCAACATAGGCCTTACGCTTTACCGTGTGCAGCGCAATTAATGATGCCAAGCGGATGATTGGACGGGAATGTCGCAATATTGATCGAGTAACGTTGTAAAATAAGACCGGCTGATTTCTTCTGCGCCAAAGCTCTCCAAGTGCTTAGTATGCACTTGGCAATCTATTAGCCGATAGCCCCAGGACTTAAGTTGCTGAACCAAGGTAGCGAAAGCCACTTTCGACGCATCGGTTCGGGTGTGAAACATCGACTCGCCAAAAAAAACCTGTCCCAGTGCAACGCCGTATAAGCCGCCGACCAGTTCACCGCCCAGCCAGGCTTCAACTGAATGGGCGAATCCGGCTTGGTGCAGTTGATTATAAGCCGCGTTGATTTCGGTCGTTATCCAGGTGCCGGCCATGTCTTTGCGAGGATATGCACAGGCCGCAATGACTTCATTAAAAGCCTGATCGAAGGTTATGGTAAAAACATTTTTACGCAGAGTTTTCCCCAAACTACGGGAAATAACCAGCTTGTCGGGAAACAAAATCAAGCGCGGGTCCGGCGACCACCATAAGATGGGCTCTCCGGGATTGTACCAAGGAAATATACCGTGCCGGTAAGCGTTTAACAAGCGCTTTTGGGACAAACAACCGCCGATTGCAAGTAATCCATCCGGTTCGCGGAGGGCTTTGTTTACCGAGGGGAAATCTTGCTCCGGGTTATTCGGGTCGAGAACAGTTAGTCGCATCTGAAAGGCTAAAGACAAAGGGCGAAAGGCAGCGGCATTGGAGCATGTTTTTTTCGCCTTGAGCCCTTTGCCTTTAGCCTAATTTCATACCAATTCATCAAGGAATTTTTCCGCATCCAGCGCTGCCATGCAGCCCGCGCCCGCAGAAGTAATGGCCTGTTTATAAACGGAGTCCATCACATCGCCCGCAGCAAAGACGCCTTCAACGCTGGTTGCGGTGGCGTTTCCGTGTATGCCGCTTTTGACTTTGACGTAGCCGTGTTCCATATCCAGCTGTCCCTCAAAAATGCCGGTGTTGGGGGTGTGGCCGATGGCGATAAACACGCCATGCACGTCCAGTTCTTTGGTCGAGCCGTCCTGAGTGTTTTTGATTCTCAGGCCGGTAACGCCCATGTCGTCGCCCAACACTTCATCCAACTGGTGATTCCATTCGATGACGACATTGCCGTTTTGCGATTTTTCAATCAGCTTGTCGGAGAGGATTTTTTCGGAACGGAATTTGTCGCGGCGATGCACGACAATCACCTTTGAGGCAATATTGGCTAAATAAAGCGCCTCTTCAACAGCCGTATTGCCGCCGCCGATGACCGCAACGGGTTTGTTTTTATAGAAAAAGCCGTCGCAGGTAGCGCAAGCCGAAACGCCTTTGCCCTTGAAGGCTTCCTCGGATTCCAGACCTAAATATCGGGCCGAAGCACCGGTTGCAATAATCAGCGCATCACAGGTATAAGTGCCGGAATCGCCGGTCAACGTGAACGGGCGGGCGGATAAATCGGCCGTGTGTATGTGATCGAAAATGATTTCGGTAGCGAAGCGTTCCGCGTGTTTAAGCATTCTTTCCATCAGGTCCGGCCCTTGCAGGCCTTCAATGTCGCCGGGCCAGTTATCGACTTCGGTCGTCGTCGTCAACTGACCGCCTTGCTGCATACCGGTAATAATAACCGGCTTCAGGTTGGCACGTGCGGCATAGATTGCGGCCGTGTAACCGGCAGGACCGGAACCGAGTATCAAAAGGCGGCAATGTTTGGAATCACTCATTAAAAATCCTTTGCACGGAAGAGTTGGAAAAATTTTAATTATGCAGAGGAATGCGGGATTCGTAAACTGTTTTATCGGCAAAGCCTACGGATAATTGGCAAAATGTGCACAGGGGTTTATTGCGGATATTATTAATGTGAACTATCTCATTATTGATCTATAATCATGTTTTGTTAGTAATTTATGTAACGAGTTGTTGACCATGGCTGCTGTAATGGAAGAAAAAACCTTTCGCGGCTTGCGTGAAGTTGCTTTATTAGGCTTCATTGCAGGCGCATTATTCTTTTTAATCTCGCTGATCACGTTTAGTAACGAGGATGCAGGCTGGACGCATAGCGGCTCAGTGCAGGCCGTCTCTAACGCTTGCGGTGTTTTCGGCGCGTGGATCGCTGATTTCATGCTGAGCTGTTTTGGCTTGGCCGCTTACCTGTTTCCGGTCATTATCTTCTGGCAAGGCTACCTGATCTACACACAGGGCAAGCAGGGCCGCGAAAGAATGATTATCGCGCTGCAATGGATAGGCTCTATAGCGACCATTATTTCCGGTTCTGCGTTAATGAATTTGTATCTGCTAAGAATAGGCGTTGAACTGCCCAGCAATACTGGCGGCATTTTAGGCCAGGAAACCGGCAATGCATTGCTGCTTGTACTCGGTAATTCGGGGGCGACACTGCTCTTATTGGTGGTTTTATTGGCCGGGGTGACCTTGGTTACCGGACTGTCGTGGATCGCGTTGATAGATGCTATCGGTAAATGTACGGTGGTTATATGCCAAGCTTTATGCAGTGGAGTTCTGGGGGTATTACAGGATCGCTCGGTCAAGCGCAGCCAGATGCCGGCCGGTAATCCTGAAAAGCCCGAACTGAGGAGAAGAACCAGCGCCAAAGCCCAACCCATTATCGAAAAACCGGCAGAAAAGCCAGTCAAAAACAGCCTTCCACCAAAAAAACAGCCGACCATTAAATATGACGCCAGCAAAGGCGTGTTGCCTTCTCTGGAGTTACTGGATCACCGCGACACCCGCGTAATCGGTTATTCGCAAAGCGATTTGGAGGAAATGTCGCGCTTGGTGGAAGAGATTCTGGCCGATTTTAACGTC
>Ga0079306_1000395_pt1 | contig 41583 bp, 31 predicted proteins | sample Methanotroph_Enr_FD_79181 | JGI IMG/M metagenome (GOLD analysis project Ga0079306, IMG submission 79181) | Enriched soil microbial communities from Old Woman Creek wetland in Ohio, USA - Methanotroph_Enrichment_5 | ecosystem: Environmental > Terrestrial > Soil > Wetlands | place: USA: Ohio... | reverse complement strand
CTTATCAAACCACCGTTCGACTGTTTTTCTTTCAACATCAAAAATCATCGTCAAATCTTTAATCGTACGCTTTTGATGTGATAAAAGAAGGCTTTGACTACGTTTTCTTACGGTATTATTGGTGCTAGTTTTGACAAGCAATTCTAACAGCTCAATATCCTCTGTTTTTAGTTTTATATATCTCATATTGAGACAAATATACGAATATTGTCGCACAACACCAAATAAATGGTGTATTATATTATTTCAACTACTTAATTTCATCTTTTAACCGGAATAATAAATATTTTAGTTCACTTCTTTTGTTTTTTTGTCAGCGTTGTAATTGAACCGATAGATTTCGTTTTTGAAGTCTATCGGTTTATCATTATGTGCTAATTCTCTAAATTTTCTTACATTTGCAATCTCAGCTTTAATACTACAATATTAAACTAAAATTATGATTGGAACTCTTGTGAACACAGCTGCCGTAATTATTGGCGGAACTATTGGTTTATTGCTCAAGAAAAATATGCCTGAACGCGTAACTACTATTTATTTTCAGGCAGTAGGTCTGTTTACGCTGGCTATTGGCATATCAATGGTGGTGAAAATGGAGCATATCCTTATAGTAGTTGGCAGTCTGGCTTTAGGTTCACTGTTTGGTGAATGGTTAAATGTTGAAAGTGGGGCAGAGCGCATGAGTAATTACCTGAAAAAGCGCTTCCGCATTGGAAGTGATAAATTTTCCGAAGGGCTGGTTACTGCTTTTCTGTTGTTTTGTATTGGTTCTATGACTATTCTCGGAACCATTCAGGAAGGAACGGGCGGTTCGTCTGATTTATTGTTTACCAAATCACTTATGGATTTCTTTTCTGCATTATTATTAGCTTCTGCCTTTGGTTTTGGTGTAATTGTTTCCGGCATTCCATTATTGCTTTTTCAGGCTGCATTGACATTGCTGGCAATGTATGCTAGTTCGTTTTTTACTCCAACCATTATTCTTGGATTAACCAGTGTTGGTGGTATTTTGTTAATCGGTTTGGGAATCAATATCCTCGAAATTAAAAGACTTCGCATAATGAATATGCTACCATCATTGCTTGTGGTGGTTTTGCTGCTTTGGATATTTGTAAAATAATGTCCGTAATTACCACAAAATAAAGTACTACATCTCAGGGAGTCAGCAAGTACATAAATATTTTTGATTAGCATAAGTTTCTGCAATTTATTCAGATCTATACAGTTAATTTCATGGTTTACTAACTTCACTTCTTAATGAACATGATTGGGCCTGGGACGTTATACAATCACGTGTAAAAATGCGTGAAACCGATTAGCGCACACAAGAAGAACTTGAAAGCAAAAAGTCTCTTTTTTTGCTTTCAACAGAATGTTTTTTCTGTTAATGTTTAAATAATTTTCATCAATATATTTGCTTCTTGCACAAATTTATTACTTTTGTGCGATCTTATTATTGTATTTAATATAAATTTGAACGAAATTTAAATTAAACTGTTAGAGTTTATCAGAAAACATATTGCACTAATAAATTTGAAATAATTCCAGCTATAGTAATGAACAAAAACGAAGTATTTGAGCAGCGTCTGAAGGCGTTGCAAGAATTAGAAGACAATGCTGCAACCAGGCAGCATTTAAAAGGTAAACTTACCGCACGTGAACGTATAAATGTTCTTTTTGATGAAGGAACTTTTTTTGAATTCGACGCTTTTGTAGCTCCTTCCCAAACTCCAATGAGTAGTAAAACCGCAAATTTCGGAGATGGTGTAGTGGTTGGACGTGGTTTGGTTCAAGGACGCAGCGTTTTTGCTTATGCCCAGGATTTCACCGTATTGGGTGGCTCTCTAGGTTATGCACATGGTATGAAAATAGCTAAAGTGCAGGAAATGGCACTGAAACTGGGTGCGCCTATCGTTGGTTTAATGGACTCGGGTGGTGCTCGTATTCAGGAAGGCGTAAAAAGTTTATCGGCATACGCTACCATTTTCAAAAATAATGTGAGATCTTCTGGTATCGTTCCTCAGATTTCGGCAATTCTTGGCCCTGCTGCAGGTGGAGCAGTTTACTCGCCTGCACTGACCGATTTTATATTTATGACTAATCAGACCTCTTACATGTTTGTAACGGGACCGGATGTTGTAAAAGAAGTATTGAATGAAGATATAGATATGGAAGGTCTTGGTGGTGGGAATGTGCATGCTGCAAAAAGTGGTGTATCGCATTTTGTTTCCGACGACGAAGAGCATACTATTATGTTGATTCGTAAACTGCTGTCATACATTCCATCAAATAATTATGAGCCGCATCCGGTTTCTAATCTGGTGAGCTCATACCAGTCGCGCCAGGAGTTTCTGGACAAAATTATTCCCGACGATCCCAACCGACCATATGATATGAAGGAAGTTATCAATATTATTGTTGATAAAGATTCATTTTTTGAAGTCCACGAAAAATTTGCCCAGAATATCCTTGTTGGCTTTGCCCGTTTGAATGGGAAAACTATTGGAATTGTAGCCAATCAACCCAAAGTGATGGCCGGAACTCTTGATATTAATGCTAGCATAAAAGGAGCACGTTTTGTCCGCTTTTGCGATGCATTTAATATCCCGTTGTTGATCATGGAAGACGTTCCGGGCTTCCTTCCGGGTATTGAGCAGGAGCATAACGGAATTATCCGTAACGGAGCAAAATTGCTGTATGCATTCTGCGAAGCTACAGTGCCCAAAATCACTATTATTACCCGTAAAGCTTATGGTGGTGCTTATATTGTGATGAGCAGTAAAAATACGGGAGGCGATTTTAACTTTGCCTGGCCAACTGCCGAAATAGCTGTAATGGGACCCGCAGGAGCTATCAAGATTGTAAATAAACACGAACTGGCCAACGCTGAAAACCGGGCTGAGTTAGAGAAAATACTTATTGACAAATATAAAAACGAAATTGCAAACCCATATAAGGCAGAAGAATTCGGATTGATAGATGAAGTAATTACTCCTTCGGATACCCGTGAAATTCTGATTACTTCTTTTGAAATCCTGTCAAACAAACAGTATTCTAAACCTGCACGTAAACACGGAAGTATTCCACTTTAATTCACGATTTAATCATTTACGATTTACGATTGAAAATACCGCCCAAGGCAAATAACACAAACGAAGTGAGTAAATATCACGAAGTAATAACGCCGAAGGCTCATAACAATATAAAGAATGAAGAAACGACTTTTAATTGCCAACCGGAGCGAAATAGCGATTCGTATTATTCGCGCAGCTCATAAACTGGGTATGTTGGCTGTAGTTTTTCAAAGTGACAGGGAGCCGGATGCTCTTTATTTGAATTATGCAGATGAAATTATTCCGGCACGTGATGCCGCCAATGAAAAACCTATTTTTCTGGATCCGGAACGTATTGTGAATCTTGCTCTTGAACACAATATTGATTTACTTCACCCCGGATATGGTTTCTTGTCCGAAAATCCTGATTTTGCACAACTTTGTGTGGAAAATGGAATTAATTTTATAGGCCCATCGCCTGAACTGATTCGCGATATGGGGCTGAAAACCGTAGCGAAAAGCATGGCTATCAAAGCCGGATTACCTTTGGTGCCCGGAAGTGATGGACCTGTAAACGATGCTGAAGCTGCCAAAGCATTTGCTGATAAAATTGGCTATCCCGTTATCCTAAAAGCTTCGGCCGGAGGTGGTGGCCGAGGAATGCGTATTGTGGAAAAAGCAGAAACGATTGAGCGGAATTTCAAATCGGCGTCTGATGAAGCGTTGGCTGCGTTCGGTAACGGAGATATGTTTATCGAAAAATACCTGCAAAATCCAAAGCACCTGGAGTTCCAGATTATGGGTGATAAGCATGGAAATGTGGTTCATTTGGGCGAACGCGAATGCTCGCTCCAGCGCAAACACCAAAAGATACTTGAGGAAGCTCCATCGGCCAGTGTTACGCCCGAAATGCGTAAGGAAATGGGCGATATGGCTGTCCGTTTTGCCAAATCAATCGGTTATTACTCTGCAGGAACCATTGAGTTTATTATGGACGAAGACGGTTCGTATTTCTTTATGGAAATGAACACGCGTATTCAGGTTGAACATCCCGTAACGGAGATGATTACCGGCGTTGACTTGGTAGATTGGCAAATTCGTGTGGCGTTAGACGAAGTGCTTACCTTGAAACAGGAAGATATCCAGATAAAAGGTTGGGCTATTGAATGCCGTGTGAATACAGAAGATCCGCAGAATCGTTTCAGTCCGCAAACCGGATTTATTGACAGAATTCATTTCCCTCAGGATAAAACCATTCGCATCGAAACCGGGGTGCAAAGTGGCTCGGTGGTAACACCATATTTCGATTCGATGATTGCTAAAATTATTGTTCATGGAACTGACCGGACTGATGTAATCAAGAAAACTCTGGCTGCTTTGTACGAATTCAGCCTGATTGGAATGAAAACAACCGTTCCGTTTTGCAGAACCGTTTTGCAACATCCTGAATTTGTAAATGCAACGTATACTACCCGTTGGGTGGATTCGGTTTTTACACCTGAAATGCTCGAAAACGAGGAAGATGAAATGATTGGCGCTTTGGCTGCTACCATTATGTATGCTTCCGAATATTTGCAACTTTCGTCGGATTTGCCTACGTACAAGAACGACAATCTGAATGTGTGGGTGTTGAATAAAAGATTAAACTACTAAAACATGGGAACTTCATATATTTATAAACGCGATGCTTCGCGATTGTTTATTGCTTTGCGTGAGAATGGCAAGCGCTATAAAATCTATATTCCGAAAGAATCAAGACCGGTTATTGACGGCGTTGAACAAGATATTGACTTTGTGGAGCAGGAAGATTTTCACTATGCGTTCGACTGGAATGGAAAACGTTTTCATTGCGAGTTGGTGTCGCGCGACCAAAACAAAGCAGTTATCAAAGTAAACGGCGTTGAATACAAATTCAGCCTTGAGTCGCTTTTCTCTTACATTCGCCATGGTATGATTGATAAAGATGGCAAGCAACTGGACGAAAACAATATTGTTGCTCCAATGCCCGGAAAAATTGTGGACATATTCCTTGCTGAAGGCGATTTGGTAAACGAAGGTGAACCAATTCTGAGTCTGGAAGCCATGAAAATGCAGAACGAGATTTCTGCTAATTGTAACGGTGTAATACGTAAAATCCGCGTACAAAACGGGCAATCAGTTATGAAAGATGAATTGTTGGTAGAGATCAGTTCTATTGACGAATAGAAAAATACTTGTAGATTTTAAAATGGAGCAACCTTTATATTAGGTTAGCTCCATTTTTTTGTAAAAACTTTTAGATTTTACTGGTTCAAAATTCCTTTAGCTGTTGTATCTTTGTCCTTCTAAAATTAAAACCATTTTTGAGCATATAAATAACTTCATTTTAGTATACGAATGAAAAAACTACATGTATTTATTGTTGTCTATCTGGTTTTAGTCCAATTAGTTGCCTTAGCTTCGAAGCCATTTCGATTTGCACTGTTTACAGACACACATATTTCAACTACCAATCTGATTCCTACCGAAGACTTACGCAATGCAATCAGTGATGTTAACTCACTTCAGAATATCGACTTTGTGCTTGTTGATGGCGATGTGTCCAATTCAGGCGATACAACTTCCTTGATAGAGGCAAAACGCTTGCTTAAAACGTTGAAGATGCCTTTTTATGTCGTTCCGGGAAATCATGATTTTCACTGGAATACAGGTGGAGGATCAGCAGATTTTATCCGTGTTTTTGGCGCAGATAAATTTATTTTCACTCATAAGAAATTTATTTTTGCCGGCTTTACAACTGTTCCATTAAATAACGAGGCGAAGGCAATTATTCAGCAAGCTGATATTGACTGGATAAAAAAGTCTTTAAAGAAAACCTCTAAAAAGAAACCGGCTTTTATTGTAACCCATTACCCGTTGCTTACAGGTGATGTAGAAAACTGGAAAGAGCTGACGGACGTGCTGCATAAGTTTAATGTAAAAGCCCTTTTGAATGGACATTACCATCGGAATGTGCTGCTGAACTACGATGGAATCCCCGGAATTGTAAACCGGTCGACACAAAGGGCAAAAAATCCCGTTGGCGGCTATTCAATTTATACTGTTTCCGATTCGTTGACAGTTTCGGAAAAACGAATTGGTGAAGCGGAAGATGTTTGGCTGAAATTACCTTTAAACTCAAAATAGTAAGATAACATATTTAAAAACAGAATTATGAATAACTTTCTTGAAATTTCAAAGCAGGAAGAAATTGCAGAAACCAAGCGTTTCTTTGTACGTGTTTATGGCTGGATGTCATTAGCCTTAATTATTACAGGTTTAACGGCTTTTAAAACGGCAACTTCGCCGGAAATTATTGAATTTATTTTCGGTCAACGATTTGTGTTTTATGGCCTTCTGATATTGGAATTGGTGTTGGTTGGCTATTTGGCTGGTGCCATTAGTAAAATGTCGGCAGTAACTGCTACTATTGTTTTTTCACTTTATTCCATCCTGAATGGCTTAACATTGGCAAGTATTTTTTTTGTATTTACATCTGAATCAATTGCAAATGTGTTTTTTATTGCTGCAGGAACTTTTGCAGCTACAAGTGCTTACGGTTTTTTTACGAAGAAAGACCTGACAAAAATCGGAAATATATTAGTCATGGCTTTGATTGGGTTGATCATTGCGTCGGTGGTAAATATATTTTTGAAAAGTGAAATGTTGTATTGGATTTCATCGTATGCCGGAGTATTGATTTTTGTTGGGTTGATTGCTTACGATACACAGAAACTCAAAACACTGAATGTAATTGGGAATGAAGGAACTGACGAAGACAAAAAAGAAGCTATAATTGGCGCGTTGACGTTGTATCTTGACTTTATCAATATGTTTTTGTTCTTGCTTCGTATATTTGGAAATAGAAAATAAATTTAGCAGGTAGTATGTAGTAACTGTCTTACCTCTTGCTGCTTACCTCTTACCTCTGTATACAATGAAACTAAATAAAATTGCTCAAATTGTCGGAGCAAATGACAAAAACATTCCGGCTACAGAAATAAACTGGCTGTTAACCGATAGCCGTTCGTTATCGTTTCCGGCTGAAAGTTTGTTTTTTGCCATTCACACTGTCCGAAACAATGGGCATAACTACATTGCTGAACTTTATCGGCAAAATCTTCGCTATTTCGTGGTGAGTGAAATGCGACCGGAGTTTGAAAAACTTACTGATGCTGTTTTTCTACAAGTGAATGATGGGTTAAAGGCTTTGCAAACGCTGGCAGCTGCACATCGTAGTTCGTTTCATGTTCCTGTAATTGGTATTACTGGAAGTAACGGTAAAACAGTGGTGAAAGAGTGGTTGTATCAGCTTTTGCATAAAGATTATGCTATTACCCGCTCTCCACGAAGCTACAATTCGCAAATCGGTGTCCCACTTTCGGTTTGGGCCATGAACGAAAATACGCAATTGGGAATTTTTGAGGCAGGCATTTCCGAAACGCATGAAATGGAGCATTTGCAACCCATTATTCAACCAACGATTGGTATTTTTACAAATTTGGGCGAAGCTCATCAGGAAAATTTTACGGGTTTGAAGCAAAAGTGTGAGGAAAAGCTGATACTTTTCAAGAATGCTGAAACTCTGATTTATTGTTCTGATAATAAGTTGGTTGAAATATCCATTGCGCAATCTGATTTTAAAGGCAAATTGTTCTCGTGGGGAAAATCTGATAAGGCGGTGGTGCAAATCCTGCAAATCGAAAAAACAGCATCAAATACCAGCATTAAGTTTAAATACTCGGGAAAAGAATCGCTTGTGAATATTCCGTTTACCGACGAAGCTTCCATTGAGAATGCATTGCAATGTGTAGTTGTGATGTTGCATTTGGGAATAAAAGCAGAGGAAATTGCCCGTCGAATTTTGCAGCTTGAAGCCGTGGCTATGCGACTTGAAGTAAAAGAAGGAGTGCGCGACTGTTTGATTATCAACGATAGCTACAATTCAGATTTGAATTCACTCAGCATTGCACTCGATTTTCTGAACCAACAAGCAACAGCCAAAAACTTGTCGAAAACGCTTATTCTATCCGATATTCTGCAAAGCGGACAAACATCGGATGATTTATACAAAACGGTCTCAGGACTTGTTAAAAACAAAAATGTACAACGTATTATCGGTATTGGTACTGAAATATCAAAACAAGCCGATAAATTTGAAATTGCAGAAAAAATATTTTTTGAAGATACCGAGGATTTTCTGAAATCACCGTTGACACGTGAATTTCAACAGGAAATCATTTTGTTGAAAGGTTCGCGAGCGTTTCATTTCGAAGATATTTCCCAAAAAATGGAGTTAATTGCCCACGAAACCATTTTGGAAGTAAACCTGAATGCGTTGGTAGATAATCTGAATTATTTCCGTTCCAAACTTCGCCCCGAAACCAAAATGATGTGCATGGTGAAAGCCTTTGCATACGGAAGCGGTTCGGTGGAAGTGGCTCGTACGCTTCAGCATCATCGTTGCGATTATCTGGCCGTGGCCGTGGCCGACGAAGGAGCAGAACTGCGCCGCGAAGGCATTCGTATTCCTATCGTGGTAATGAATCCTGAAAAAGGTAGCTTCGGAATGATTTTCGACAATAAACTGGAACCTGAAATTTATAGTTTCCGCTTGTTGGATGCCTTTATTGCAGCAGCCGAAAAACTGGGTGTGACCGATTATCCTATTCACGTGAAAATAGATAGTGGTATGCACCGCCTTGGTTTTGAGCCACAGGATATGGAGCAGTTGCTTGCCCGGCTGAAAGGACAAACTCAGGTGAAAGTTCGTTCCATTTTCTCGCATTTGTCAGGTTCGGACGATACTAAATTCGATGTATTTACCAAACAACAAATGGCAACTTTCACGGCTTGTGCTGATCAATTCTCGGCTACTTTCTCGCATTATATTATGCGGCATATTTTGAATTCGGCGGGTATCGAGCGTTTTTCGGAATACCAGTTCGATATGGTTCGCCTTGGAATTGGGCATTACGGTATTAGTTCGTTGCCTGATGCAAACCTGAAACAGGTGTGTGCATTGAAAACCGTTATTCTACAAATTAAAAATGTGAAAGCCGGCGAGACGGTGGGTTATAGTCGCAAGGGAATTGTACCTGCTGATAAGCGAATAGCAGTAATTCCAATTGGCTATGCCGACGGCTTCGACCGCAAATTAGGAAACGGAGTGGGAGAGGTGCTTGTCAATGGCCAGCGAGCCAAGGTGATTGGTAATGTATGTATGGATTTGATTATGATCGATGTAACCAATGTCGAAGCCAAAGAAGGCGATCAGGTGGAAATTTTTGGAGACCATCTCACTATTTCCGAAGTAGCTGGTTGGCTTAAAACCATTCCTTACGAGGTACTAACAAGCGTTTCCAGACGAGTGAAAAGAATTTATTTTCAGGAGTAAATATTAATGTGTTGATGTGATAATAAAGCGATCAAATCAATCGATTAATAGACAAATCAATTATTTAATTACCATATTACGATATCAACACATTACCGCATCAATATATTAACTAATTAATCTATGATCTTAGTTCATATTCAGCAACCAAATACAGCGAAAATTTTGCTTCAAAGCGCATCAATGTTAGCCATTCAACTTGGCAAAACCTTTGGTGTATTAAGTTTTGTTGATGCTGATGAGCTTATAACTGTAAAGGAAAATGAACTGAATGAGTTTTTATCCGATACTCAAATAACAGTTCGAAACTCTAAATCGAATACTTTATCGTCAGTTTGCGAGGAAGTGGAAGCATCGTTTTTGTTTATTCAAATGACTGATGTCAGGTCAATTCGTAAGTTGTTGAATGATTGCCGCGATTTGCGTATTCCGTATTTGTTCTATAAGGATTCGTTTGGAAGTTTGGACTTGAAAAAAGTAATTTTACCGATTGGGTTTTTGGAAGAAGAATTGGAAAAAGCACAGTTTGCTGCGGCTTTCGGACGGTTCTGTAATTCTGAAATAAAAATGCTTTTGGCAAACGATTATGGCTCCAAAGCGGCTACCAATGCTGCAAAAATGAAAGATTTGTTTGATAAATTCGATTTCAAATATAAGCTTGAAAAAGCTATTAAAGACAGTTTCAAAGTAGAGGCTGAATCCATACAGGTTGCTGAAAAGGAACAAGCTGGAATGATTATCGTTTCTGCTTCACGGGATTATGGACTAGACGATATACTATTTGGACCAAAAGAATATCATGTAGTGAAAAAATCAAATGTGCCGGTTTTATTGGTCAATCCGCGTGGTGATTTATATGCGTTGTGTGATTGATTATTTGTAGAAAATATTTATTTTTACACTTGAAAATTACCTTTGCTGCTCAGACTTTAAAACTAAATCAGAAATGAAAAAAAGAACATCGATAAGATCACTAATATTTAAAGAATTGTTTGTTCCGTTTGTGGCATTGTTCTCTATTACGGTCATCGGTTTTTTTGGATATATTCTTATTGAAGGTTTAAGCCCGCTCAAATCTCTTTATTTACTGGTAATAACTTTTGCAACCATTGGTTTTGGCGATATTGTCCCGGTTACCGACTTGGGGAGGGCATTTACAATCTTTGTAGTTATTTCCGGATTTACCATTGGTTTATATGCGGTTGGTAAAATTTCAGCATTTTTTGTCGAAGGGGAATTGTCTAATTTATTAAAGCAACGAAAAATGAACAAAACATTAGAGGCCATGAAAGACCATTACATCGTTTGTGGTTATGGGAAAACAGGAAAGCATGTGTTGGATGAATTATTGGAAAAAGGCCTGGAAGTGGTGATGATTGAAAGCAATATGGAGCGCAATGAGAAGTTGAAGGAGCTTTATGATAAGAAATTTATTCATCTGGATGCCGATGCAACAGATGATCAGGTTTTGCTTCAGGCGGGTATTAAAAGGGCAAAATTTTTAATTTCCGTACTTTCTACGGATGCTGAGAATTTATTTGTAACGTTGAGTGCCAAAGATTTAAATAAAGATATAAAAGTAATCACCCGTGTTGCTGAAGGTAACACTCCCGATAAGTTTAAAAGAGCCGGAGCTGATTTTATAGTGTCGCCTATCGAAATTGCAACAGACCGGATTATTTCCATTGCCACTACCAGTACCGACTTCTTTAGCTTTGTAGAATTTGCCGGCGGAAAAGAAGAATTGAAGGACTATAAATTTGGGCTGGTTGAAATTAAAGTTGGAAGCGATTTAATAAACAAGACTTATCGCGATGCCAATATTCCCCAACGAACCAATCTTGTGGTTATAGGATATTATTCTTCAACAAATGAATTGCAGGTTAACCCAACTGCCGATAATTTGATTCAGTTAGGCGACCGATTGCTGGTGTTTGGAAACGAAGATCAGATTACAAACCTCAAAAAAATAGCTAAACATAATAAGAATTAATGACAAAAATAGGAACAACACTCTCAGCAGTTGGTAAAAAAGCCATCTTATGCGGATCGGGAGAATTAGGAAAGGAAGTTGCCATAGAGTTGCAACGCTATGGTATTGAAGTAGTAGCATTGGATAAGTATGCCAATGCACCGGCTATGCAGGTTGCTCATCGTTCGCACGTATTATCTATGCTCGATGGAGAAAAGTTGCGCGGGATAATTGAAGCTGAAAAACCAGATTATATTATTCCGGAAATTGAAGCAATAGCCACAAGTACACTGGTTGAGCTTGAAAAAGAAGGATTTAATGTCATTCCGACTGCTAATGCAACTTTTTTGACTATGAACAGGGAAGGAATTCGCCGGTTGGCAGCCGAAGAACTGCAAATAGCTACTTCGCCTTATCGGTTTGCTTCCAGCAAAGAAGAATTTGAAGCAGCTGTGGCTGAAATTGGTATTCCATGCGTGGTGAAACCCATTATGAGTTCGTCAGGCCACGGACAAAGCGTGATTAAGACTACAGCTGATATTGAGCAATCATGGAAAATAGCTCAGGAAGGCGGAAGGGCAGGAGCAGGGCGCGTAATTGTGGAAGCATTTGTGAAATTCGATTATGAAATCACTTTGCTTACTGTTCGTCACAGTGCCGGAACAACATTCCTTAATCCAATTGGCCATTATCAGGAAGGTGGTGACTATCGTGAATCATGGCAACCACAACCAATGGCTGAATCTGCATTACAGAAAGCTCAGCATATTGCTAAACTGGTTACGGATTCGTTGGGAGGTTATGGTATTTTCGGAGTAGAATTGTTCGTTTGTGGTGATGATGTGTTATTCAGCGAAGTATCGCCTCGTCCTCACGATACAGGTATGGTGACCATGATTTCTCAGGATTTGTCGCAGTTTGCATTGCATGCGCGTGCTATCCTGGGCTTGCCGATACCGTCAGTTCGTTTTTATCGTCCTTCTGCTTCTAAAGCCGTAGTAGTAGAAGGTGATAGCGATAAGGTTATTTTTGATAACCTGCAAGAGGTGTTGGCAGAGGCTGATGTGCAAATCCGCATTTTTGGTAAACCTGAAGTAGTCGGGCATCGCCGGTTGGCTGTCATCCTGGCAAGTGCCGATACCATTGAAGAAGCCCGAGCCAAAGCCAATCGTGCTTACGATAAACTTAAGATTGACGTATTGCCACGTTGATTGTTACAATCAGATAAACAAAAAAGTAAGAACCGGTTGGCTCTTCCTTTTTTGTTTATTTTACATAGAATCGTGTTGTTCCGCTCCAGGTTTTACCCGCTCCAACAGCTTGTAAACCTGTGATGTCACGTGGCAGCCTCAGGTTGGGTGCATTTATGGCCCATGTTTGTGGTTCAGGGCAAACCCAATCCACTTCACCACCATTGTTCCAGAGTGTCCAGTGTTTAAACTGGCTATCTACTTCATAATACACACTGATATTTTCTTTTATATTCGTCAGGATAGCCCCGTGGTAAGGTTTTCCGTTTTCCATGATGGCCTCGTCGGTCAGCGCAATTTCTATCGGCTTGCCTGTTACGGTCATTCCCTCATTTCGGAGGTTCGACTCTTCAGCCGATAAATCCAGGAGTTTTTCAGTTGGCAAGCTGCGTTCCGATAATTCCCAACGTTTTCCAGCAGAAAGTCGTAATTTATAATCTGATTTATCAGTATTTTCCATAAATGGAAGTCGAATAGGAGTGTGGAAGCCAACCCCGATGGGCATAGGTTCGTTGCCGTTATTCGTAAACGAAACGATATGGGTTAATTCATTGTCGGTAAGAATAAACCGGATTTTGCAAACAAAGTCATGTGGAAAATTGACAAATATTGCATCGTTTACTCTGTTTGAGAAAAAACTGGCTTCTAACTCAACCGCATCATCCGAAAAGCGGGTGCGGGTAACGGTGAAGGTTTGCGATTTAATAATGCCGTGATGATAATTGTTTTGAGCCGGGATGGTAATCGTGAATTCGTAGTCTTTTCCAGCAAAGCTGTATTTACCATCTTCAATCCTGTTTGGTGGGAAAAGCAATGGTACCCCAAATACCTGTGGCCTGGTCAGAAACGTTTCCATTTCATCAGAAGCAGGCGTACGCAAAATATTAACCTTTTTCTCTTTATTATACAGTTTTACCAGATTTGCGCCAACAGAAGGAATAATAATCGCTTCATATACATTGGTTTCAAGCAGTACCGCATCAATACCTTGCCAAGAAATTTTTTCTATTTTCATCGTTTGATTTTCGTAGTTATACTATTCAAAAATAAAGTTCTCCAAAGAACTCCGGGCGGTGGAAATCGGGTTTTTCAGTTAGAACCGGACTCCAGGTTACATAATGTTTGGAATCAGTTCCGTCTGCACATTTGTAGAAATTTCCCAGAATTTTTTCAGGCATATTATTGGGATCAATTCCCATAATCCGCAAGGGAATTTTGACAGTCACTTCCCATTCGAACATTCCTTCCATTTCGTTGAAAGCCCTGCGTCCTAATGAAGGGTAACGCTTGATCATAGATAGTTCTTCTTTACTGTAAGGCGTTACATCTTTGTTTCGTGCAACACGTTTTGATGCCTTGCAAGTACCAATACAATTGAATTCAAAGTTCATATATTTGTCATTACCCGGAACTTTACAAAAGAATTCAACACAACTATCTTCGTTAACCGGATCCTGGTCATTTGAGTAGATTGCACGTATCATACTTCCATGTACGTTGTACTTTATGAAAATACCATCATTCGACCGGGCAATATAAAAATACGTAATTGGTCGGTAAGGATATTCCTTTATCCAATTTAATATTTCCACTGTGTCACGCTGTCCGGCATCTTCCAGAATCTCACCGGCATTTTCAATGTTGATATCATTCAATGCCTCTATAAAAGGAACTTTTAGTGTTTTCATACTTTTAAATTTTACTGCAATATTACCCAATAATTTTGATAAAATATACTTATTCTCCAGACTATTTTCGTTAAATTTAGATGTGCTGTTTATTTGATTAAAAAAATACCATTTCGAATAATCAGAATATCAGATGTCTTAATATACCATATAAAGAAAGAGGACTGAACAGCCATCCAGGCATGTTTAGTCCTCCATAATATCAAATTTCTATAATCTATTGCTAAATTAAGCTATTGCTGCATTTTTTGCGCGTTCATAGTCAAAAACTAAACTGTCAATAACTTCTTTTACCGAAACAATTTTATCGGCCAGGTAAGCATTACTTCCGGCAAATGCATAACCTTTATCCATTTGTCCTCTGTACGCATTATATAATGTAACGATAATACAATAAGGAACTTTTTTATAATCACAAGTGTGCAAACAATTGTAAGGGCATGATTTTGGCGCAGTTAAACCTTGTTTTACCTTTTCTAGAAACTCTCCTTTTAGTGCACGTCCCGGCATTCCTACAGGACTTTGAATGATTTCGACATCATTTTCGCTTGCATTTAAATACGATTCTTTAAATTTAATATCAGCATCACATTCGTGAGTAGTTACAAAACGGCTGGCAATTTGTACGCCTTTTGCCCCTAATTGCATAATTTTATACATGTCTTCACCTGTATAAATACCTCCGGCAGCAATAACAGGAATTTCCTGGTTGTATTTTTCTTCGAAAACTGCTACTTCTCTTACTACATCCGGAATGAGATTTTCGATAGAGAAATTAGGATCTTCTATTTGATTTGCTTTGAAACCTAAGTGGCCACCTGCTTTTGGACCTTCAACCACAACCAAATCGGGTAGATAGTCATAAAGTGTTTTCCATTTCTCACAGATTATTTTTGCAGCTCTTGCCGAAGAAACGATAGGAACCAGTTTTGTTGTACAGTCAACTGTACGGTATTTTGGCAAATCCATTGGTAATCCGGCACCTGCAAAAATAACATCCGCTTTTTCAGCAATTGCAGTTTTTACCATATCTCCGAAGTTTGTCAATGCCATCATGATGTTCACACCGATAATTCCCGAAGATTTCTCTCTAGCTTTTTTAAGTTCTTCTTTCAACCCACAAATACAGGCTTCCATATAGTCTTTCGCTGTATGGCGATAAATAAGACCAAGCCCCGCACACGAAATAACGCCTACACCCCCTTCATTTGCAACCGCAGACGCTAATCCTGACAAAGAAATTCCAACACCCATACCACCTTGTATGATGGGTAAACGAGCTGTCAGATTTCCGATTTTCAAATTATTCATATTGCACATTTTAACTATTTGTGTGCAAAAGTACTCATAATAACCCAAATAAATCGATTAACCCGGTGTATAGAGACTACTTTTAACAGGAAACTTTGTTTTTTATAGAAAATCGTATAAATATTTTAAAAATAATCAGTTAAAAGCATATAAAGCCGTTGTTTGGCATAAATATTATTTTGAATTGAATTTTTATTACAAAAGCAAATGTTATATGAAAGGAGCATGGACACAGGTGTTCAACCGCTCGCCCATGCAGCTTGGCTTGCCATGAATATAGATGAAAATCTCGCATGCAACAATTAATTACGCATAAATTTGTATATCTTTGAAATCAGAATAAACAACATTAATAGATGAATTTTACTGCTATAGATTTTGAAACAGCGCATGCCGATTTTCCATGCGAAATAGGACTTACGCGAGTTATTTCCGGACAGATTACCGAGTCGAAATCATGGTTGATAAAACCAGCGTGCTATCCGTATATGAATCCGTGGAATCAACGGGTGCATGGAATCTCAACGGCAAATGTGTCGGATGCCCATACTTTTGAAGAATTATGGACTGAGCTGAAATCCTGGCTGGAAGATCAATATCTGGTGGCACATAATGCTGCTTTTGACATGCGTGTGTTGCGCTCGGCGTTGGCATATTACGATTTGGCCATTCCGTGGGCAGAGTATTTTTGCAGTGTAAGTCTTTCCCGAAAAACCTGGAAGCATTTGCCTGGTCATTCATTGGGAGTAGTAAGCCAATATCATAACATTCAGTTTAATCATCACCGTGCTGGTGATGATGCGCAAGCTTGCGCAATAATTGCTCTTAAAGCTTTTGAAACAGTTGAGGCAGAGAATGTTCAGGCGGGATTGAAAAAGTTGGGAGTGGCGCTGAAGAAATTATAGGGGGTGATTAGTTAATTGTTTAATTAGCCAATCTGGCAATTAACCTAATATAAAAAACCTCCTCGCACTTCACAGTGCAAGGAGGTTATCGATTGTAGTTTAAGTTTTATTACTCACACAATTAAAGTGCTTGCCCACAAAACAAGACACTTTATATCAAAATACATTAATCTCATAATTTGGTTCTTCAACTATTTCCGAAACCAACTCCGTATAAAGCACTTTTCCGTTTTCGTCTACCGCGACAACAGAGCGAGCCATTAAACCCTGAAGTGGTCCATCAGTAAGCAATACACCGTAATCAGTTGCAAACGAATTGTAACGAAAATCTGAAGCCGTAATTACATTCTCCAAACCTTCTGCACCGCAAAAACGGCTTTGTGCAAATGGTAAATCTTTAGATATACAAAGTACTACTACGTTTTCTTTTTCCGAAACCCATTTGTTGAATCGACGAACAGATGCTGCACAGGTTCCTGTATCCAAACTCGGGAAAATATTAAGCAGAACACGTTTACCTTTGTAGTCGCTTAAATGAATCTCCTGTAATCCTGCTCCAACTAAAGTGAAATCAGGAGCTTGTGAGCCTACTGCAGGTAAATTTCCGTTTGTGTGTACCTCGCCACCTTTGAATTTTGTAGTTGCCATAAATTGAAATTGATTATATTTGTTTTTAAAAATTAATTGTAATTATTCCAATAACGCCTACCTTTGGTTTTTTGTTTATATTTGTGCGTAATTTTTTAAAATAATATGAATTCTACAAGATTTTTCGGGATTATATCACTTATTTCTTTGCTTTTTCTCCCGTCCTGTAAAGACCCTGATGAATACAGGATTGATCCTGCATTTACTGATTATTTGCTGCGTTTTGAGAATGAAGCCGGTGGCCGTGGCCGGACTTTTAATTTAACCGACAACGGTTTAATTATCGAATTTGCTGCATTGAAAAATGGTACAGCAGGTCTCACTCATTACGAGAATCCTATCCGGATAGAGATTGACAGAGATTATTGGACTGCTATAAGTAAAACCGCTGGGGCTGATATGATGAAGGAAGATTTGATTTTTCATGAACTCGGACACGGGTTGTTGAAACGTAAACATTTGAATACTACCTTGGAGAATGGCGACTGGAAATCGATAATGTGCGGTGGTACCAAAGTAAACGGCCGTGAGTGGAATATTAACTACAAAGGCATCCGGAGGGCATATTATGTCGACGAACTGTTTAATGAAAATACACCTGCCCCTGAATTTTCAAGTATTCAACTTCTAGTTGATACGCTCGGGTATACACCTAAACTGAAATTAAGCTTTAATACTACTTCTAAAAATGACTTTGGCTGGGATTTGGTGGATGATAGCCAGCATAAAATCTCCATGGAAAACGGTCGCCTGCGTTTTGAATCAAAAGTAAACGACGTTTTTCTTATGTTTGCAAAAACAAGCATTGATATACAGTCCGGTTTCTCGTATGAATTGACTATGGAATATGTCAGTCCTACAGATTTAACCGGACAATTTGGGATTGTTTTTGGAACTCTTGCGGACAATTCAACCGGTGATAATGATCCGATAGAGTATTTTTCGATTAATAAAAGCAAGAAAATGTATATGGGCAACCGTAGTTGGTACAGTTTTTTTACGGAATTGAATGTAAATCAGATTAATCCGAATGGGAGAAATAAGCTGAAGGTTTTTAAAATAGGAAATATGCTGTATTATTTTATCAATAATGTTTATTGTTATTTCTCCGAAATAGAATCTAAAGGCAGTGGGCTGCATTATGGTTTTATGGTGCCGCCCAAGGGGGTAGTTTTGTTGGCTAATTTTACCATTGCTCAACGTGTTGGTTCGGGAGTTGTTTCGAAGGTCAAAAAAAGTCTTCCTGTTGAGTTTGAAATTAAAATTGTGAAATCGCTGAATCAAAATGTTATCAACAAATAATCAGATAAAACCGTTATTTGTTTCATAAACTCAAAAAAATATTTATGTCGAAATTTATAATATATCAGGTATTGCCACGCCTTTTTGGAAACGAGAATAATACCAACAAACAAAATGGAACAATCGAGGAAAACGGTTGTGGAAAATTCAATTCATTTACTCCCAAAGCCCTAAATGCGATAAAATCAATGGGTACAACGCATATTTGGTACACTGGTGTTATTGAGCACGCCACGCAAACCGATTATTCAGGCTTCGGTATTCCGAAAGATCATCTGGGAGTCGTGAAAGGGAAAGCAGGTTCGCCATATGCCATAAAAGATTATTACGATGTGGATCCGGATTTAGCCGAAAATGTTGAGAACCGGATGGCTGAATTCGAAGCGTTGGTAAAGCGGACTCATAAAGCGGGTATGAAAGTGATTATTGATTTTGTGCCGAATCATGTAGCCCGACAGTATCGTTCTGATGCCAGGCCGGCAGGAGTGGAGGGTTTGGGTGAAGCCGATCATTCTGAATGGGCTTTCTCTCCGCTAAATAATTTCTATTATATTCCAAATCAACCTTTCAATCCGCAGTTTGACGTAAAAGGATACATGGAATTTCCTGCAAAAGCAACCGGGAATGACCAGTTTACTGCATCGCCGACCATTAATGACTGGTATGAAACAGTGAAGCTGAATTACGGTGTGAATTATGTAGAGGGTGGTCAGAAACAGTTTGATCCGATTCCGGATACCTGGTTTAAAATGCGTGATATTTTGCTGTTCTGGGCTTCGAAGAAAATAGATGCTTTTCGTTGTGATATGGCCGAAATGGTTCCGGTCGAATTCTGGGGTTGGGCTATATCGCAGGTAAAAGAGCAGTATCCTGATATGCTTTTTATCGCAGAAGTGTATCAGCCGTCAGAATACCGAAACTATATCTTTAATGGTAAGTTCGATTATTTGTATGACAAAGTTGGCTTTTATGATACGCTACGTGATATAACAACACGCAATACACCGGCAAGTTATATTACTTCTTGTTGGCAGTCACTTGACGGGATTGAGACTAAAATGCTCAACTTTCTCGAAAATCATGATGAACAACGCATTGGTTCCGGGTTTTTCTGTGGAAATGGTGTTTATGCACATCCAGCGATGATAGTGGCTGCCACGCTGACCCAAGCTCCGGTTATGATTTATGCCGGTCAGGAATTTGGTGAATCGGGCATGGATTGCGAAGGTTTTAGCGGTACGGATGGGAGAACTACCATTTTTGATTACTGGGGCGTAAAATCGTTGCAGGCATGGTCGAATGGAGGCAAGTTCGATGGCAAAAAACTGACTGCAGAACAAAAAGAACTGCATACTTTTTATCAAAAACTATTAAACATATCCATTACTGAAAAGGCCATTACAAATGGATTGATGTTTGATCTTGAATATGCCAATTTTGAAAATGATAAATTCAATACGCACGAGCAATATGCTTATTTTCGTAAGTATGAGAATGAATTATTATTAGTAGTTTTAAACTTTAAAGATAAACATTTGGAGACTGAGGTGCGTTTTCCTTATGATGTGTTTCAATATTTGAAATTGGACGAGGGACAAACTTATAGCGTTGTGAATCTGTTGGATGAAGATGATAAATTTCCTTTGCTGACCCTAAGTTCAAAAGAGCCATTTGTAGTTCACATACAGGCCTGGAAGGGGATGATTTTAAAACTGACGAAAGTGTAAAACTAACCAATCAACCAATTAACTGATAAACCTATTCGTTATGAAAACCCAATTAATTTACATTGTCTGTTTAATGATGTTTTTCATAAGTTCGTGTTCGTCATTAAAAACAGCACCTGAAACAATCAAGGAAGTTACCCGTAAAGTGGAATCGAAAGACTTTACTGTTGTGGTTAATTATGCCAATCCAATGCGGATGAAGCCCATTTACCTGACTTCTGAGTACGATTTGCGGATTAAGAATGATTCTGCTTTTGCTTTTTTACCTTATTTTGGTGTTGCTCATGTGGCACCCATGAACTCAAATGAAGGCGGAATTAAATTTGCAGAGTCTATGACTAATTTTACCGTTATGCCAAATAAAAAATCAACCGGTTGGGATATCCGATTCCGTGTAAAATCGAGGGAATCGGTGTATAACATCAGTATGAGTATTTTTAATAATGGAAGTTCGATGATTACAGTAAACTCCTATGAACGGGATATGATAACGTTTAGTGGAGAGATAAAGAGATGAGTTTTTTCAATAAAGCCGCATTGCGTCCATTTTTAATTGTACATAAAATATGCTTCACAACTTCAAAGCCAGTTTAAATCATGAGCGGGAGCTGTCGGCTATAGCTGACAGGTTTTATCGAGATGTATTGAAGGTTTCGGAGATTAAGAGGTTTAATTCCGACTCGGAAGCGGATATGGAAATGCAACGGCAGGATGTGGATTTGCTGATGACTTTAAACGAAACAACTTACCGCGTTTCCGAAAAATTCAGGGATAAAGATTACGGCGATTTGTATGTAGAAGTGTTCAGTAAATACCCAAAAACACAAGGGTGGCTGCATACTGGTTCGCCCAATGCCATTTTATACTTTACCCCCGAATCCGTTTACTGGATTACGCATAAATCTCTTTCTGCTTTTTGCCTGAAAATTTTATTCCCTCTTATTCCGGAAAAATGGTATGATGAACTTTTCCAATCACACAAAACAATTATTTCCAAACGCATTTTTTTGAATAAGAAGTTGATAAGAATTAATATGATTCAAGCTCACAATCACGATGGAGCGGCGTGGGAAACGATTGGGATCAGCGCTCCGTTCAGTTTTTTTGAAGAAAACGGGGTGAAAATAAAACGAATAGGCAATAAGTGTTGATTCCAGTTGCTCTGATTGATATTTGCCGAACTTTTAATCTGAAACAATTCAACCCTGTTTTATTCAATAATTCATCTATTTCACACCTTCATTTTCAATCCATAATTTTATTCTTAGTTATACTTTCAATTTGATATTTTAGTTTTGAAAATATGCAAAATAATTAAAGAATTATTTCTTTAATTTGTTGGTCAATTAAAAAAAAAGTCGGATATTTATACTCGATTTTAAAAAACCTTTCAGGCTCGTTATTTGTTTGATTTGTTGGTAGTTGAATAATTGAAAGGAGTTACATTTTAGTCGTTTTTTTAAATTGGATCAAAAAAATAAATTTTACATACAAAATGAAAGAAATTAAATTCAGTCTTGTTTACCGCGATATGTGGCAAGCGTCGGGCAAATATGTGCCCCGTAAAGACCAATTGGCAAAAATTGCTCCTGTACTTATTGAGATGGGATGTTTTGCACGTATTGAAACTAATGGTGGAGCATCCGAACAAGTAAACTTGCTTTACGGAGAAAATCCAAATGATGCTGTACGTACATTTACAAAACCTTTTAACGAAGCTGGTATTCAAACTCACATGCTTGACCGTGGATTGAACGGTTTGCGTATGAATCCGGTTCCTGCTGATGTACGTGAGTTGATGTATAAGGTGAAGAAAGCTCAGGGAGTTGATATTACCCGTATTTTCTGTGGTTTGAATGATGTAACTAACATTATTCCATCCATTCATTATGCCAAGGCAGCCGGTATGATTGCTCAGGCTACCATGTGTATTACGTATTCTGAAATTCATACAGCAGAGTATTATATCAATATGTCTGAGGAACTGATTGAAGCCGGTGCGGATGAAATCTGTCTGAAAGATATGGCTGGTATCGGTCGTCCTGAAATGTTGGGAAAAATAGTAAAAGCTATCAAAACAGCTCATCCACATATTGTAATTCAATATCATGGACACTCAGGACCCGGTTTTTCTGTTGCGTCAATGCTGGAAGTGGCTAAAGCAGGAGCTGATTATCTGGACGTTGCCATGGAACCACTTTCGTGGGGTATGGTTCACCCGGATGTAATTACCATTCAGGCTATGTTGAAAGATGCAGGTTTCAAAGTACCTGAAATCAATATGAATGCTTATATGGAAGCTCGTCGCCTGACACAAAGCTTTATTGATGACTTCTTAGGATACTTTATTGATGAACGTAACAAATTCATGACTTCGTTGTTGGTTGGTTGTGGCCTTCCGGGCGGTATGATGGGTTCGTTGATGGCCGATTTGAAAGGTGTTCACAGTGGAATTAACTCGTACTTGAAAGGTGTAAACAAAAAAGAACTCAGCACTGACGAATTGTTGGTGATGTTATTCGACGAAGTAAAATATATCTGGCCTAAGTTGGGTAACCCGCCGTTGGTAACTCCGTTCAGCCAATATGTAAAGAATATTGCATTGATGAACGTTATGTTCCTGGTTAAAGGTCAACCACGCTGGAGCATGATCGACAAAAATAGTTGGGATATGATTTTGGGTAAAGCGGGGAAACTTCCGGGAAAATTGGATCCGGAAATTATTGCTTTGGCTGAAAAGAATAAATATGAATTCTTTGAAGGTAACCCACAAGAAAATTATCCGAATGAATTGCCAAAATACATTGCCGAAATGAAAGAATTAGGCTGGGACAGGGGCAAGGATGACGAAGAATTGTTTGAGTTTGCCATGCACGACAAACAATACCGCGATTTCAAATCGGGTGAAGCTAAAAAACGCTTCGAAAAAGAGCTGGAAGCTGCTATCAAAGAAAAATATGCAACTACAGCCGTTCAAATTCCAGATTTGCGTGCGTTGAAATATCCAAATGCAGAACCGGTGGTTTCAAATGCAACCGGACGTGTAATTTGGGAGCTTGACTTCAACGAAAAATCAGTTGAGCCTGTTCACGGAAAAGAAATCAAGGAATTTGATACCTTGTGTACTATTCAGACAAACTATGGTTTAGAGCATATTGGCAGTTTTTGCGACGGCCGTATTGTGGGGGTAGAGAAGAAGCAGGGCGAGATTGTGCGCAAAGGCGAAGTCCTTGCTTACGTTGAAAAGAAATAAATTTGTGAACTGCAATAAAAAAAAACGAGCTGAAAACAGCTCGTTTTTTTATTGTTGTTATTTCAGGGTTGTTTTTATCAACCGCATTTTGAGTAACCACAGCTTTTGCAGGTGAGGCAACCTTCCTGATAAACCAAAGCTTTTTCGCCACAAGATGGGCAAGCCTGCTCCTTGATTTGAGTTCCATCCGGGATGTATTTCTTCAGTGCACGTTCAACACCAACTTTCCATGTGTTGATGGATTCGTTATCGAGCTGTAGTCCGGAAACTAGTTTAATTACCTGGTCGATAGGCATTCCGTAGCGCAACACACCTGATATCAATTTTGCATAATTCCAAAACTCTTTATCAAACTTATGTGATAGACCTTCAACAGTTGTTTTGTAGCCACGTTTGTTTACAAACTGGAAGTCATAACGTTTGTTTCCATGCTCATCTACGGTTTTGATAATTCTACCTTCATTTACTGTTTTAGGAAGTAAAATTCCTTCTTCATCATCAGCCAAACCGGTAAAGATCTCGTAAGGCCTTCCATCTTTCAAACCTACAAAAGCAATCCATTTATCTTTAGAGTTTTGGAAGCGTACAATCTCGCATTCAAGTTCTTTTGGACGAATTAAATGAGCTTCATCGTATGGGAAGCAGATTTTTTTCTCGTCTTTTTTCTCGTCTTTTTTGTCTTCAACAGCAATAAGAACTCCTGCACGCGAACCATCGCGATATACCGTCACACCTTTACAGCCACAACGCCATGCTTCTTCGTATAAATGTCCAACCAGTTCTTCGGTAGCATCGGCTGGCAAGTTAATGGTTACGCTGATTGAGTGGTCCACCCATTTCTGGATACGACCTTGCATTTGAACTTTTTTGAGCCAATCAACATCGTTTGCAGTTGCTTTGTAATAAGGGGATTTCTCAACCATTTTTTCAACTTCATCCTTTGTGTATTTTACATCAATCGGAAAACCGTTGGCCGTCATCCATGTTTCGAATTTATGGTGGAAAACCACGTATTCTTCCCAGGAATCTCCGTTTTCGTCTATAAAGTCAATGCGAACGTTTTTGTCGTTAGGATTCACTTTGCGTCTTCGTGTGTATACCGGCATAAATACTGGTTCAACACCGGAAGTGGTTTGTGTCATTATGCTGGTTGTTCCAGTTGGCGCAATGGTCAGGCACGCAATGTTACGACGACCAAATTTCACCATATCTTTATATAGCTCAGGGTCAGCTTCGCGCAAACGCAGAATGAATGGATTTTTTTCTTCGCGTTTTGCATCGTATACAGTGAATGCACCACGTTCTTTAGCCATAACGACGGACGAGCGGTATGCAGCGATAGCTACTGCTTTATGTACTTTTTCCGAGAAATCAGTTGCTTCGTCGGTTCCGTAACGGAATCCCATAGCTGCTAACATATCTCCTTCTGCCGTTGTTCCAACTCCTGTTCTGCGTCCTTGTGATGTTTTTAATTTGATTTTTTCCCAAAGTTGGAATTCGGTTCTTTTAATAACGTCATCTTCCGGGTCAGTTTGAATTTTTTCAATGATTTTATCGATCTTTTCCATTTCAAGATCAATGATGTCATCCATAATGCGCTGGGCTATGCCAACATGTTTGTGGAATAATTCAAAATCAAATGATGCTTCCGGAGTAAACGGATTATTGATGTATGAATACAGGTTAATAGCTAATAAACGACAGCTATCGTAAGGGCAAAGTGGAATTTCACCACATGGATTTGTGGAAACAGTTTTGTAGCCTAAGTCTGCGTAACAATCCGGCACGGATTCGCGGATAATGGTGTCCCAGAAAAGAATTCCGGGTTCGGCAGATTGCCAGGCGTTATGTACAATTTTTTTCCATATAGCGTTTGCATCAACTTCCTTTTTATACCATGGATCTTTAGATAAAACAGGGTATTGCTGAGTAAATGGCTGGTTGTTTATGGCCGCCTCCATGAAATCATCGTGAAGACGAACTGAAACATTTGCTCCTGTTACTTTACCTGATTCCATTTTTGCATCAATAAAAGATTCCGAATCAGGGTGCTTGATTGATACGCTTAGCATTAAGGCGCCACGACGTCCATCCTGGGCAACTTCACGCGTTGAATTTGAATAACGCTCCATAAATGGAACAATACCCGTAGAAGTCAATGCGGAGTTTTTTACCGGCGAGCCTTTAGGGCGGATATGCGAAAGATCGTGACCAACTCCTCCGCGACGTTTCATTAATTGTACTTGTTCTTCGTCAAGCTTAATGATGGCTCCGTATGAATCTGAATCGGTATCGAATCCAATAACAAAGCAATTGGAAAGCGAAGCAACCTGAAATTCGTTTCCGATTCCTGTCATAGGACTTCCTTGTGGAACGATGTACTTAAAGTTGCGAAATAATTCGAAAAGTTCATTCTCGGTTAGCGGATTTGGATATTTTTTTTCGATTCTGGCAATTTCTTTTGCCAAACGGCGGTGCATGTCGTCAGGAGTCAATTCGTATGTGTTACCAAACGAATCTTTTAGCGCATATTTGGTCGCCCATACTTTGGTTGCCAAATCATCGCCTTTGAAATACTCAATAGATGCTTTTCGAATTTCTTCTGGAGTAAATGTTTTTGTTTCCACGATAAAAAATTTCTTAATAAGATTATTATAAGTGAATTATGGTTTTATTTTGTTTCGATAAAATCGCACTACAATGTTAGGCATTTATTCTCGTAATTGCAACATAAAGAATTATATTTTACCAACAAGAAATATAATGTTCTCCAAAATAATTTTTATACTACTGAATATCAATAAAATAAAAATTTCATTTTGGGAAAATATTTTCCAAAATGAAATTTAATCTAAATAGTGAGCTTTTGAAATAAATAATCAATCGCAGAATTAGAGGAGAAGAATAGGTGAAATATTTTGACTTTTTATTACAAATCAAAACATTATTTTCCCATTTTCAACATTGAAAATAGTTGAATCCTGGTCTAACTGTAGTAATATTGAATCTAAATGTTCACGATTCGTGTCGGTAATAAAAATTTGTCCAAATGTTTCGCCCGAAACTAACTCGACGATTTTCTTTACGCGATTAGAATCTAACTTGTCAAAAATATCATCGAGTAGGAGTAAAGGTGATAAATTATGGGTTCGTTTCAAAAAGTCAAACTGAGCTAACTTGAGCGATATAAGATAGGTTTTATTCTGGCCTTGCGATCCTACGCGCTTTATCGGATAGCCATCAAGTTGCATCTCCAACTCATCTTTATGGATTCCCTGCGTAGAGTAACCCAGTATCCGGTCACGGTCGCGGGTAGCAATCATGCGGGTTTTTATATCATGTTCTTGGTGTTGTGAATGATAGGTAAGACTAATGATTTCATTACCACCAGAGATGTGTGAATAAAAATTTTGGAAAATTGGTACGAATTCATCGATAAAAAGCTTGCGTTGCTCGTAAATATAAGTACCAAATAAAGCCATTTGGTCTTCCCAAATGTCTAATAATGAGTCGTCAATAGGAGTTTCAATCTTTAATAAAGCATTGCGTTGTTTCAGCGCGTTATTGTATTGAAGCAGCTGATTCAGATAGCTTTTGTTGTATTGGGAAATTACTCCATCAACAAATTTTCTACGCTCATCGCTTCCTTCCGAAATCAGTACTGAATCATCAGGCGAAACCAATACCAAAGGCAATAATCCAATATGATCAGAAAGTCTTTCATATTCTTTTTTATTGCGTTTAAATTGCTTTTTCTGGCGAAGTTTCATTCCGCAATAAATATCTTCTGCCGAATCGCCAAGCATATATTTGCCTTGAAGCAGGCAAAATTCGGCATTATGCATTATGTTTTGCGAATCTATTGAGTTGGAGTGGCTTTTGCAGAAAGACAAATAATAAATTGCATCCAGAATGTTTGTTTTCCCCATGCCATTATTGCCAATAAAGCAGTTTATTTTGGGCGAAAAGACCAGTTCTGCTTCAGCTATATTTTTGTAATTAAGTATGGATAGGGAGTTTAAGCGCATGTGCCAGGCAGTTTTTTATTCTATACAAAAGTACATATTATTTGGTCAACTACAATTCAATTTGAATCGCACAAAGGTTAAACAAAATAATATATTGGAAATAATTATTAGATTGTGTCTGGTTTTATCCACAAAATTGTAACTTTGTCTAGGGCCTGAAATTCATAAGAATTATTATACAATATGCTCTTTATTAGATGCTTGAAATTATTTTTAGTTGGTAAGCCGTTGGTGCTAAATTTATTAGTTGGAAATGCATAACTTCTCTTATACTTTATATTTGCTTGTTTTGATTTTATTGGTGTCGTGCAACTCTGAAAAGAAACAGGCAGTTGTTTTGAATAAGCAAATTTGCAAAATAAAAAAAACAGCTGTTATTGTTGATTGCAACTACACATTCGAAGAAGCAATTGAAGGGTCTAAAGCTCAAAAAAAAGTACTGGATCAATTGCAGCTGATAAATGTTCAGTATTATTCTACTGATGGAAAAATTCATCAGGGGCAAATTCTGACAAACAAGAAAATGGTGAATAAAGTGGAATTGATGTTTCGGTTTATGAAACAAATGAAATTTCCAGTTGCCCAAGCTATTCCAGTTGTGAGATATAATTGGAATGATGAATTGTCGATGCAGGCTAATAATACTTACAGTTTTTGTTACCGAAATCCAAGTTATTCGAAGCATGCACGCGGAATGGCCATTGATATAAATCCTTTTTTCAATCCCCTGCGTTGGAAAAAGGGTTATACCTACCGACAAAATAAACCAGTTGGTGCGAGCTATAATCCCACTATTTCCGGTACTTTTTATGACTCAAACCCGGTTGTTTTGGAATTTCGAAAGAATGGCTTGCGGTGGGGACGTACGTTTTCGCGCAATTACGACGACCATCATTTTGAGATGTAATATTTATAAATAATTTTCTGTAAATAAATTTCATATTGATATTTTATTTTGTAAATTTGCGACAGTTATAAAAAATATCCCACATTAATTATACAATTTATTTATATCTATTGATTATGGCAAAATTAACAAGAGAAGATGCTCTTCTCTATCACTCACAAGGGAAGCCCGGAAAAATTGAGGTAATTCCCACCAAACCGTACAGTTCCCAACGCGATTTATCCCTGGCATATTCACCAGGTGTTGCAGAACCATGCCTGGAAATTGAAAAAGACCCGAATGCGGCTTACGAATACACTTCAAAAGGTAATTTGGTTGCAGTTATTTCTAATGGTACAGCAGTTCTTGGGCTTGGCGATATAGGTGCCATGGCCGGAAAACCTGTAATGGAAGGTAAAGGTTTGTTATTTAAAATTTTCGCGGGCATCGATGTGTTTGATATTGAGGTAGATGAAAAAGATCCGGAAAAATTCATTCAGGTTGTAAAAGCAATTGCTCCTACTTTTGGAGGTATCAACCTGGAAGATATTAAAGCGCCTGAATGTTTTGAAATTGAAGAACGCTTAAAAGCTGAGTTAGATATTCCGTTGATGCACGATGACCAGCATGGAACAGCTATTATTTCGTCAGCAGGATTGATTAATGCGCTTGAAATAGTTGGTAAAAAGATAGAAGAGGTGAAAATTGTTGTGAATGGTGCTGGTGCTGCCGCCAATTCATGTACGCAATTATATATGATGCTGGGAGCCAAGCTCGAAAATATCGTTATGGTTGATTCTAAAGGTGTTATTAACAAACAACGTACAGATTTAAATTCGCGTAAAAAACCTTTTGCTACAGACAGAACAATTACAACACTAGCCGAAGCTGTGAAAGATTCTGACGTATTCTTAGGTTTGTCAGTTGCAGGTGTTTTGTCTATCGAAATGGTTCGTTCCATGAATGCAAATCCGATTGTTTTTGCCTTGGCTAATCCAAATCCGGAAATATCGTACGACGATGCTATGTCTGCCCGTAAAGATATCATTTTTGCAACCGGGCGTTCCGATCATCCTAACCAAATCAATAATGTATTGGGATTCCCATATATTTTCCGTGGCGCTTTGGATGTACGTGCTAAATGTATCAACGAAGAAATGAAGATTGCAGCTGTTAAGGCTATTGCTGAATTAACAAAAAAGCCGGTTCCGGATGTTGTAAATGCTGCATATAACCTGAAACGCATAAGTTTCGGGCGTGATTATATCATTCCAAAACCGCTTGATCCACGTTTGCTTACTATTGTAGCACCGGCAGTTGCAAAAGCTGCTATAGACTCTGGAGTGGCCCGTAAAGAAATAACCGATTGGGAAGGTTACAATGACAACCTTCGGGCCATGATGGGAAGCGATAATAAAATGCTTCGTCATTTCTACGATATGGCTAAACAAAACCCAAAACGTGTTGTTTTCTCAGAGTCGAATCATAAAAATATGATCAAAGCTGCTGAGTCAGCGTTGGCAGAAGGTATTTGTCATCCAATTTTGCTCGGAAATGAAGAGAAAATTATTAGTATCGCTGCCGAAAACGATATTGATTTGACAGGTATTGAAATTATCAATCTCCGCCATGACCGCGAAGAAAAACGCCGGAATATATTTGCGAAGAAACTCGCCGATAAACGTAGTCGCGAAGGTATGACCTTTGACGAAGCGTACGAAAAAATGTATGAACGTAACTATTTTGGTATGATGATGGTGGAAATGGGTGAAGCAGATGCTTTAATTACCGGTGTTTATACAAAATATGCCGATTCTGTTCAGGCTGCGAAAGATGTTATCGGAATTCGTGAAGGAACGAAGCACATTGCTGCTATGCATATTATGAATACAAAAAAAGGAACATTCTTCCTGGCCGATACATTGTTCAACCGCCACCCATGCACCGATGCTTTGATTGATATTGCCAAACTTACACATGATACGGTAAAATTCTTTGCTCATGAACCTGTGATGGCCATGCTTTCATATTCTAACTTTGGTTCGGATAAAAACGGTAGTCCGGCTAGTGTGCATCAAGTGGTTGAAACATTGCATAATACATATCCTGATATGATTGTAGATGGAGAGATGCAGGTAACTTTTGCGTTGAACAAAGAGTTACGCGACAAAAAATACCCATTCTCAAAATTAGCAGGAAAAAATGTAAATACGCTTATTTTCCCTAATTTAAGTTCGGCAAATACAGCTTACAAAATGATGATAGAAATGGGATTAGCAGAAACTATCGGACCAATCCAAATGGGATTGAACAAGCCGGTTCATATTCTGGATGTTGAAAGCTCGGTTCGCGACATTGTAAACATGACTGCAGTGGCCGTACTTGATGCAATTGTTGAAGAACAAATCAGAACCAATAATCTGGAACGCATTGGAAAAGTAGCTGAAACTACTGTTGCCGATGCGACCTCATTGTGTTGATTGTAAATAATATGTACTAAAAAAGGCGCGATAAATTTCGCGCCTTTTTTAGTGTAGTTAATCACTTCTGTTATTCAATCAAATTCGGTTTTTCCAGACCATAGCCTTTCTTTTTGTCTTCGGCTTTGAGCAAGTAAGCAAAACCAATAGCCAGAACGCCAAAGCAGGCAAAAATAAGCATTGGAATTGTATAATTGTATTGTGTGAGGTGTTGTTCTTTTCCGTCAACCAATTTAGTTATCACACCTGTAATGCAGTATTTATCCAGCACAGCACCTATCAATAGGGGAACCAACATTAAGCCAATGTTTTGAACCCAGAAAATCATGGCATAAGCTGTTCCCAATTTACTGTGTGGAATAATTTTAGCAACTGATGGCCACATGGCCGATGGTACTAATGAGAACGCAATTCCCAATAAAATAACCAATCCGATAGCTATCGGGAAACTATTCAGGGATGGGATAGAAAACAATAAATGTACAAAAACCAACAATATTGATCCCATAATCATAATGGTAGCAGCTTTTCCTTTTTTATCGGAAATGCCTCCAAATAATGGAGTTAGTAACAATGCGCTGAATGGTAATAATGCCGGAATATAACCGGCGAATGTGTCAGTTACTGAGAATTTCTGGACAATGAGGTTTGTAGCAAACTTAATGAATGGAAACACAGCTGAATAGAATAGTACACAAAGTATAGCAATATACCAGAATGCTCTGTTTTTAGCAATGTCAGTGACATCTGTAAATTTGAACTCTTCATCCTTTGCAATCCCGGCATCTTTTTCTTCTGTATCTAACCGTTTATCTAATACTGTAAAGAATATAAATACTAATAAACCGATACACAACAATAGGACTGATACTAAAATCGGGGTGCTTACATCTTTTGTCAGGTTGTATAAAGGAAGCGGGGTGAACATAGCCAAAGCTGTGCCAATACGTCCGGTAGAAGTGTTTAATCCGATTGCTAATGCCATTTCTTTTCCTCTAAACCAACGAACAACCGCTTTGTTGGCAGCAATACCAAACATTTCGCACCCAACTCCAAATATACCAAACCCGAGTCCGGCCATCAAAGCCGATGTCGGCGTATCTCCTAATGCTTGCCAAGAACCGATTGAAAGTTCCAATGAGCCGTCAAAATGTCCCGAAATCGCCCAGTATTTAATTCCGGCACCTACCAACATAACAAAAATTGCCAGAATTCCGGTAAAGCGTGTACCTAGCTTATCAAGTATCATGCCGCTGAAAACAAGCATTAATAAGAATACGTTGAACCAACCGTAACCACTTGTGAATAAGCCATAATCAGTAGCTGACCAATGTAAATTACTTTGCAGGTTTTGTTGAAGCGGCGCCATGGCATCAGTCAGATAATACATGCACATCATAGTAAACGATACCAACACAAGTACCGTCCAACGAGCCGATTTTGATTCACGAAGCGAAGAAGAAATTTTTTCTGTCATAAACTATTTGCTTAAATTATTTGTTTTCTACTATAAACGAAAGAAAAATGATTATTTCTATTTGAAGTTTAGAATCATTTTCCAATCAATTTTCTTAATTGATTTATATAAAAATCAATTGGGTTGCAAATCTACTCAAAAAAATCATTTCTTTTTTTTAAACTGCCAAAATTACCGAATAAAAATACAGAATTCTTTTCGGTATCATTTTTGACAAGTAAAAATGATACCAGGTAATATAGTTGCTCGGGTTTATGAAAAGAAAACAACAGAAATTAATTTTTAATTATTCCTTGTCCATTTATTTATTATATTTGTCACATAAAAAAATAGGAGAAACAACATATGACAGTCAACTATTCGGAACAATTGCACAATGTGCTGCTTTATAGCTCTCAAGAGGCTGAACGGCTGGGAAATAACTACGTGGGGCCGGAGCACTTGTTGCTGGGGATTTTACGTAATGGAATTGGGAAAGCTATCGATATATTAAATATTACTCATGTGAATATTTTAAAAATAAAACAAACTATCGAAAGTCAGATTCGTACTGATCTTGAGCCAACCGGTGCTGAAATTCCAAACCTTAAAAGCACCGAACGTATAAAAAAAATTATGGAACTTGAAACCCGTTCTATGTCAGTTGAAATAGCTGATACCGAACACTTATTGTTAGCTATTTTGAAAGAAAAAAATAATATGGCAGGTGATATTCTGAATGCAGAACATTTAACCTACGATCAGGTAAAGGCACTCATCGAAGAGCCTAAGCGTATGAGCTCAAACTTTCAGGACGAAGACGATGATGAAGACGATCCCCGTCACAAAAAGAAACCTAATGCTTCGTCAGGTTCAAAACAAAGTGATACACCTGCTTTAGATACTTTCGGTACTGATATTACCAAAGCAGCCCAGGAAAATCGGTTGGATCCGATTGTAGGAAGAAATAAGGAAATTGAACGGCTGGCTCAGATCCTGAGTCGCCGGAAGAAAAATAATCCGGTGCTGATTGGTGATCCGGGAGTTGGAAAATCGGCTATTGTTGAAGGACTTGCATTGCGGATTATTCAACGCCGTGTATCACGTGTATTGTTCGATAAACGTGTGGTGTCGCTCGATATGGCTTCAATTGTGGCCGGAACAAAATACCGTGGACAGTTTGAAGAACGCATTAAAGCTATTTTGAATGAATTATCTAAAAACCCGGATGTAATTCTGTTTATCGACGAAATTCATACTATTGTTGGAGCAGGTGGTGCTCCGGGTTCGCTGGATGCTGCCAATATGCTTAAACCGGCTTTGGCACGTGGAGAAATTCAATGCGTTGGAGCAACTACGCTTGATGAATACCGTCAGAGTATTGAAAAGGATGGTGCATTAGAACGTCGTTTTCAAAAAGTTATGGTTGATCCGACTACAGCCGATGAAACATTGCAGATTCTGGAAAATATTCAGGATCGCTATGAATACCACCACAATGTGCGTTATACGCCGGAAGCGATTAAAGCTTGTGTGCGCCTGACTGACCGTTATATAACCGACCGTTGTTTCCCTGATAAGGCAATTGATGCTTTAGACGAAGCCGGCTCACGGGTTCACATTGGTACTGTTTCGGTTCCTGTAGAAATTGAGGAACTGGAAAAGAAAATTGAAGATTTAAAGAAAGACAAACTCAAAGTTCTTTCTGAACAAAAATACGAACTGGCCGGGCCTATCCGCGATCAGGAAAAACAACTGCAATATCAACTTGAAGATGCCGTAAAACGTTGGGAAGACGAAGCTCAGTTACATCCTGAAACTGTTGACGAAGAACAGGTTGCAGAAGTTGTTGCCATGATGTCGGGCATTCCGGTACAACGAATTGCTCAGGCCGAAGGATTGAAACTTCGTCAGATGAAAGATGCGTTGCAGGGCAAGGTTATCGGACAGGATGAAGCGGTTAATAAAATTGTAAAGGCTATACAACGAAACAGAATCGGACTTAAAGATCCAAGCAAACCAATTGGTTCGTTTATATTTATTGGTCCAACCGGAGTTGGTAAAACGCATCTGGCTAAAATTTTGGCTGAGTTTATGTTTGATAGTTCCGATGCGTTGATTCGGGTGGATATGAGCGAATACATGGAAAAATTCAGTGTTTCGCGACTGATTGGAGCGCCTCCGGGATACGTTGGTTACGAAGAGGGTGGACAATTGACCGAGAAAGTACGTCGTAAACCGTATTCTATTATTTTGCTTGACGAAATTGAAAAAGCTCATCCTGATGTGTTCAATATTCTTTTGCAGGTAATGGATGAGGGGCGTTTAACTGATAGTTTAGGCCGTAGAATCGATTTTAAAAATACCATTATCATTATGACTTCCAACGTGGGAACACGCCAGTTGAAAGACTTTGGTAAAGGGGTTGGATTTAATACTCCGACTGATGTGGCTCTTGATTCAGAATTTTCGCGCGGTGTAATTCAAAAAGCATTGAATCGTACTTTTGCTCCTGAGTTCCTGAACCGTGTGGACGATGTAGTAATGTTCGACCAATTGAGCAAAGATTCTATTAAAGCAATTATCGACCTTGAATTGAAAGGTATTTTCGGACGCGTTACAGCTCTGGGGTATAAACTGGAACTAACACCCGAAACGAAAGACTTTATTGCCGATAAAGGTTACGATGTGCAGTTTGGTGCCCGTCCTTTGAAACGTGCAATCCAAAGGTATCTTGAAGATGAACTGGCCGACGTGGTTTTAGCCGGTGAACTGGAAGTTGGAGATACCATTTTGATGGAATTGAATGACGAAACCAAAGAAATTAAAGCCAAAATAGTGAAACCGATCATTGCATTGAATAATTAATGACTGGAAGCTAATATAAAAATCCCCGCTGCACTTGGATGTGGCGGGGATTTTTATGAAATTGCTTATTTGCAAATTTGTTTAATAGCCTCATTTACTTCGTTCACCGGTCGCTGGCAGGTATTGTTTTGACAAACATAGATGGTGGTTTCACCTTCTATAAGTTTGCCTTGAAGTACCGGTAAATCTCCTTCTTTTTCACCACCGGACAAAAATACGTCCGGCAAATAATGCACTTCAAACTCTTTCCGTTTAGCTTCCGATTTTTTCCCCAATATAGTAACTTCATGGGGGTTACGGGCAAACCAACACAGCAAGATATCCCAATTGGCGTAATAAATACCTCCATTCAGAGCATGATGCCTGACATTCTCCTGCATTTTTCGGGCCATCTCAATATAATCATCTTTATAGAAATAATGACCAAGAATAAAGAGGTTTTTAGCCATTTCAGAGTTAGATGAAGGAATCACATTATCCGAAATTTCCATTTTTCGGGCAATAAGCTCCGGCTCAGTATCAGAAGTATAATAGAACATTCCGCTAGTTGGATCGTAAAAATGAGCAATGGCATAATCAGTCAATTGTTGGGCTTCGTTCAGCCATTTTTCATCAAAAGTAACCTGATACAGAGAAATAAAAGCACGTATTGTAAACGCATAGTCGTCCAGAAAAGCAGGAATTGAAGCTTTTTCCAGTTTGTAATTCCGGAACAATCCGTTATCGGCTGATTTGACGTTTTTAAGAATAAACCCTGCACTTTTTAGGGCTGCCTGAAGGTATTCTGGTTCATCCAGCGCCCGGTAAGCATCGCAATAACCTTTGAGCATAAGTGCATTCCACGATGTAAGGATTTTATCATCAAGTGCGGGTCGAATCCGCTTAGATCTTTCATTCAGCAATATTTTTTTTACTTCAAAAATCTTGTCGCTTAATTCACTTTCGGTGATATTATACTTGTCTGCAATTTCGCCATCATTATCTGTTCTGAACAAAATATTCTGAGATTTTTCCCAATTTCCTTTTTCAGTCACATGATAATAATCCAGTATTACATTTGCTTTTTCACCCAAAATTCTTTTAAGTTCGCTTTGGGACCATACATAATACTTACCTTCAACATTTTCACTATCAGCATCCAATGACGAATAGAAACCACCTTCTTCCGATGTTAGTTCCCGGTTAATAAATTCAAGCGTTTCAGTAACAATGTCTTTGTAAACCGGATTTTTGGATTGCTGATAAGCAGCAGCATATAAACTTACGAGTTGGGCATTGTCGTAAAGCATTTTTTCAAAATGAGGAATTTTCCATATTTCATCCGTTGAATAGCGTGAGAAACCGCCTCCAATCTGGTCGTATATTCCTCCTGAAGCCATTTTATCCAATGTTGTAGTAACTGCTTTGAGTGCGTCTTTATTCCACGTTAAATAATGAAAATGCAGCAAAAATTGCAGGCTCGATGACATTGGAAACTTCGGTGCATTGCCAAATCCACCATTTCTTAAATCAATATTCGTTCTGTAATAGTGGAAAATATCTTCCATGTCGCCAATTGCAATTTCCGGCATTTCAGAAACAGTATACGAATAAATCATTTCATTGTTTTGAATACCTTGTGTCAGGGATTTCGCTTGTTCTTCGGCTTTGTCGGGATACTTGTTTATAAATCCGGCAACTTGAGAAAGCATATCCAGCCAATGGTCTTTGGGGTAATAAGTGCCACCGTAAATTGGTCGTCCATCGGGCAGCGCAATACAGTTAAGCGGCCACCCGCCCCGTTCGGTGAGCAATTGTACCGCCGTCATATAAATCTGGTCAATATCCGGCCGTTCTTCCCGGTCTACTTTAATAGCCACGAAATGCTTGTTCATATATTCGGCTACTTCTTCATCTTCAAAACTTTCGTGCTCCATCACATGGCACCAGTGACATGCTGCATAACCAATGCTGATAATGATATTTTTATTCTCTCGGCGAGCTTTTTCCAGTGCTTCTTCGCCCCATGGATACCAGTTTACCGGATTATGGGCATGTTGAAGCAGATACGGACTGCTTTCATGAATCAGTTGATTTGTATATTTACTTTCGGAAGCGTTCATGGGGTCTTGTTTTATAAGTTGATTTTTTCAGGTGCCTGCTGATTTTAGAGTCTATTGACCACTTGCCCGAACCATTAGTTAATAAATATATTAAAAGCAATGTCATTGTAAAGTCTGTATAATATTCATCTACAAAAGGCCAGAAACCTTTGTTGACTAAAATGGGCCATTTAGTAGTTATAAAAGCAACCGCCATAATTATCAATGGCGGAATACATGCCAATCGGGTTAATAAGCCAAGAATTATAAACAGTCCGCAGATAATTTCAAAAGTGCCTGTAAAATAAGCCCAAAAAGAAGGATCGCTGAATCCTATTCTAAAAAACCGCCCTGTACCCAACATTTCGGGGAAAATATACTTTTGTATTCCTTCGGTCAGAAATATTAGCCCCACAACCAATCGGACCAATATCATCTTGTTGTTGCTCACACTATTTTTATTGATGTAGGTGAGCCATCTTTTAAATTTCATAGTAATGTTGATTTTAATTATATTTCCAGATATGCGTTCGTGATGCTTTTTTCACTGGCTTCAATTTATATAACAAATAAGTAAGGGTTGTGTTTTAAGTTATAGCGTAAGTAGGAGTAAAGCATCGAAAAACAAAAAAGACTATCTGTTACGATAGCCTTTTGAAGATAAAAAACCTGGATACTTAACTGAATAATAATCAATTAAAACCACCATTCAAATACACTGAATGTTGAAAAAACAACCTTAAAATAAGTATGGTATGAACATTTTTGTTCGTTTCATGTAATCTATGTATTTTTCACCAAAGTAGTTAATGCATTCTTTTTCATCGAGCTTAGATGTAATGTATAGTAAAATGCTTGCTAACAAAGAAACTATAAACAATATTATTTGAGGATGTTTAAGGAAAATGCCCCATGTAAGGAAAATCAACGATGCATAAAGCGGGTGGCGTATACATCTGAAGACTCCCGTATCAATCAATTCGGTTGTTTTTTCAAAGCCGAATAAATTTTCTTCGTCCCTTGTCTGGCTGGGTTTTCCTTTCATTTTCAATAAAATAACTCCTGAAATTACCAGATAGGCTGAAAATAAAAGTAATATCCAGGAAATGATCTGGTTGATGCTGAAAGGATTTGCGAACCACCATTTAAAGTTTGAAGCAAGCAACCATGCTATACATTCCCAAGCGAAGAACCTGTAGAAACCATGGCTTTTAGTATTAAATAGCGTTCGCCATGAAATAAAGATAATCGGCAAACTCAAGACTCCAAAAATGATTAATGTTGACATAAGTTTTTGATTTTCATTGCACATGGCTATTAAACATCAAAAAAACAGGGAAAGTTTTTATTTTTTACCACCTCTTAGCCAAGCCATAAACATTTTCACCTCAGTGTAATTCAGAAAAGTACTCAACATTTCGTAAATGGAGCCGGTTTCTGAGCCTTTTCGTACCATTTCTGCGGCTGTTTCTCGTTTTTCAGGTGTAACAAAGTCGTTAATATCAAGCTCGCCACTCATCATGTATCGTTCAAGGTGGCTGACAATAGTAGAATGGTTCAGATTACGTGTCATAGCTATTTCTTCAATTGATCGGCCTTCGTTGTACATAGCCAGTGAGGTACGAAATGTTTCACCAACAGGCTTTTTCTCCTTCTTTTCCTTTTTGGTACTCAGCTTTTCATGCATCAACGATTGTAATTTATGTTCCTTGCAATAGGAGAGGATGACATCCAAAAATAGCTTGCCATATTTCTCCACTTTGGCAGGTCCGAAGCCACTTATCTGTAATAAATCACGATCGTTTTGCGGAAGAAAATCGGACATTTCGTTCAGTGTTTGACTTCCTGCCACGAGGTAAATTGGCAAGTCACGGGGTTCACAAATTTGATTGCGAAGATGCATTAACATTCTATACAATTCTGGTTGTCGCGTGGTGAGTTTTTGCTTTGAACTTGTTTTGGCATAGGCATTTACATTGAAATCTGGCACTATAAATGTATTTTTCAAAACAAAGTAATCTTCCACGGTGAATTTTAGCTTTAAACCCTTCATTAGAAAGATTTTCTGAGCTACATTCGAGAAAATCATCTTGAGGCCATCGTTGTAATCCGAAGCATTTGCACGGCTGTCCGATACTGCCGGTGATTGTCGCAACGTTTCAAGTAAAACAGCTGCCTTTTCATTAAAAAAATCGCAGGCAGCAGCCAGTCTTTCTTGTAAATATTCCTCCACAACGGGACGTTCGCTGAGAATTCGCAGCAATTGTCCCTGAAATTTTTCAGCAATCTCCTGAAGGCTTTGTGATTGTTGCAAGATATTTTTCAGAAATGGAATGGTTTCTTCATTAAAAGAGCTTTCATTTTCAGTGGTTTCTTTTAATAGGCGTGCTGACTGACCAACAAGATTTTTAAAATCGTACAACTGAAACAGAATAAAGTTACGGTACAGATTCCTCGATTCATCCAATTGTATTTCAAGTTCTTCTACTGGCAATTTGTTTCGTTCATGTTCTACAATTTGTCTGTCATTCTGAATCGTATTTGGGTTGATTTTGCTAAGTAGTACCATTCCTTCCAGTGAGCGGCAACGGCTCAATGCCACATAAACTTGTCCGGAAGCAAACGCAGCGCCTGCATCGATTACTGCTTTATCGAACGTCAAACCCTGGCTTTTATGAATGGTAATAGCCCATGCCAAACGCAACGGGTATTGAATAAATTTACCCAACTCGTCTTCTTCTATCTGCTTGGTGGTTGGGTTGGTGGTATAGCGTATATTTTCCCAAACAGCCTTGCTCAGCTCAATGGCTTCAAAATCGCCGGGACATTTAATGCTGATTGAGTCCTTGTCGATGCTTTCCACAACACCAATTTTACCGTTAAAGAACCGACGGGGCGTTTCTGTATCGTTTTTCAGGAACATGACTTTAGCACCAATTTTCAACTCAAGTGTTTTCTCTGTCGGGTAACTTTTCTCAGGATATTCTCCATGAATTTCAGCATCGAAAGTATATATTTTACCCTTGATCTTAGCAATTTCTTCAGCATTTATCTGATCCGCCTTGTAATTGTGCGTTGTCAGCGTAATGTAAGTATCGTCTGCCGGCGGCACAAACGAAGGATTATAGCGGCTTTGCAGTAACTTTAAGCCCGATTCTGATAAACAATTATTACGAACTTCATTCAGTACACTTATAAAATCGCCATTCGTTTGCCGGAAAATCTTGTCTAGTTCAATGTAAACCGGTTGCTGCTGTTGAATTACATGACTGTGAAAGAAATACGGACTGCTGTAATACTGGCTCAGCATTCGCCATTCGTCGTCACTTGCCACGGGCGATAGCTGAAACATATCGCCAATAAAAATAACCTGAACGCCACCAAAAGGTTCGTTATTCCGATAACGGACATGACGCAGGATGGTATCCACCGAATCGAGTACATCTGCCCGCACCATACTTATTTCGTCAATAACCAGCAATTCCAATTCTTGCAACACTTTTCGCCGGCTTCCCTGCATTTTCATTTTTTCAATCAGGTTTTTACGTCCTTCGGCCGTTGGCAGATAGGGAGTAAAAGGCAATTGAAAAAAAGAATGCATGGTCGTTCCGCCAGCATTAATGGCTGCTACACCGGTTGGTGCAACCACAGCCATTTGTTTTTTTGTTTCTTTCTTCAGCTTATGAAGGAAAGTTGTTTTTCCGGTTCCTGCTTTTCCGGTAAGAAAAATGGAACGGTTGGTAAACAAAGCGAAATCGTGTGCAAGTTGATAGTAAGGAGAGGTGTTTTCCATTTTTATAATATTTATTTATAGCTTTCTTCCTCATTTTTACATTCAACCATTCTACCAGCAACGAGAAGGTAATGACAATATACAGTTAACTTTTAGGAATGATACTAACAAAACTTCCCAGGCTTTCGAGGTTAGATGAATGTGAGATTTTGAGCTATAAAAAAGACTTCAATATATTTTGTGTGTTAAATTTATTATAGACAAAGATCAAAAAAATAATTGATTTATACAAGGAGAACTGTAAAATAATAAATAGAAAACACTTATAGGCAATTTCTATAAAAATATAGCTAATTTTACAACTTTTTCCATCTTTATATTGTGAGCTTTTTTTTATAAAAATTGGTCTATAGGTCAAATTGGTTGTTAAAATAATGTTAGTATACTCAAGAGGTCAAAATGGTTGGTGTATTTTTCTGACAATTTTGCTTCTTTCATTTCGCTTTTATATATTTGCTTCGTCAAAT